>Ga0256840_1000498_pt1 | contig 40164 bp, 31 predicted proteins | sample 355202metaG_FD_185969 | JGI IMG/M metagenome (GOLD analysis project Ga0256840, IMG submission 185969) | Hydrothermal vent microbial communities from Mid Atlantic Ridge, Atlantic Ocean - 355-202 | ecosystem: Environmental > Aquatic > Marine > Hydrothermal vents | place: Atlantic Ocean: Mid...
TGAAATAATAATTGCATTACCATTTCAGCTGCTGTTGAAGTTGCATTTAAAGCATCAAAAGCAACACCATTTTTTGACTTAAATGATTCCCTGCTTCTTTCATACCCAAAGGCTCTTGGCGGAAATAAAGCTGTAAGCTCAAGAGGTATTTTTAACGTTTTTACACTTATGGCTTTTAATACACTATTTAATGCTTCTTTTTCTAGTTTTGGATTTACTAATTTCACTATAAGTTGCCCATCTCCTTTTACTGCATACGAATATTCTAACCCGCCAATCATTTTAGAAGCCGCTTCAACTTGATACCTATGAAAAAAATACAACGGTACAAATACATCTTCTAAAACCGTATATGGTTCACCTTCCTTTATGTTTTTAGCTGAAAAATTACCAATTGCTTTAGCTCTTACTTTTAAAACCCTATCTAACTCTTTCGCTGCATTTGTTCCATTATCCCACAAGTGTGCATAAATATGCGCTCCCCCTTTGGCTCTAGCATCACTATCTGAAATAAATAACATTCCTTTATCAATAGCATTTTGAATTATTTTATTTAATTCTTGACTTTCATTTACTTCTTTGGGAAAATCTTGATAAGAATAAGCAACCGAAACTTTATCCCATTCTCCTATTCCTGTATCATAAGCCTCTGACAAATCTATTTCTCCATTGGTTAATTTCACATATGGATGAGGATAATCCATTACTGATGCCCTGTTATTATAACTTGATGCAAAATTATGGGTAAACCCTAATGTATGTCCAATTTCATGAACAGAAAGTTGCCGTATTCTTGCCAAAGCCATCTGTAACAATGGATTACTATCTCCAGTTTTATCTGTTGCACCTAGTAATGCTTGAGCAATTAGATAATCTTGTCTAATTCTTAAAGATCCTAAACTCACATGTCCCTTAAGTATTTCACCTGTTCTAGGATCAACAATACTAGCTCCATAAGACCACCCTCTTGTAGATCTATGCACCCACTGAACTACATTGTATCTAATATCTAATGGGTCTGCATCTTTGGGTAACATCTTAAATTGAAAGGCATTTTTATAACCTATTGCTTCAAAAGCCTGATTCCACCATCGTCCACCTTCCAGCAATGCTGAACGTACTGGTTCTGGAGTTCCTCTATCTAAATAATAAATTATGGGCTCTTTTGCTTCACTAATTATTGCCCCAGGATATTTTTTCTCTAATCTATGACGTACTATATATCTCTTCTTAATAGGCGATTCAATTGAAGTTGCATAATCTAAATAAGAAATATTATTTGCTCCTGAACGAGGATCAAAAATTCGCTTTTTAAAATTATCATCTGGTAATTCAATAAATGAATGATGTTGACGAACAGTTATCAAAGATGCATTTGGAGAAACACTTTTTATATAATTTCCTTTAGCATCTCCTTTAAACGTTAAAAGTGCTTCAAACTCTACATTTTTAGGAAAAACTTTTATTCTATCTAAATGAAAAGCACTTTTACTTAAATCTAACTGGTAATTACCCTGCTTAGTTTGTTTCAACCTTTTAGAAACACTATGAGCATCTCTTAAAAGAAACTTTGATACATCAATTAAATAACGTCCATTTTGTTGCTCTTCAATGTTAAACCCAAATAAGACCGATTGCGCAAATGCTTCTTCAACAGATTTTTTTTCTTCAATATTATTTGTAATAGCCCTATATTTTAAATTAGGCTGAACTAATAATAATTTATTTCCTGCTTTTATAAATTTAACAACTACTCTTTGGCCTAACTGTCCTCTATCTAATCCTATATCATTAGATCCTACACCTGCTGCAAGTGCTTCAACATATAAAAATTCAGTATTTAATTTATCAACCTCTAAATAAATTTTATCGTCTGAAGTATCATAGTAAAAATTAAAATAGCCATTGTAGCTTTTAAAATTTTTAGTTTTTAAAAAAGATTGAGCGGTTATATTTATACCAAAAATAAAGACTACAACATATAATAATTGTTTCATACACTTAAATTTTAATGATTGTTGCTTCAACTCTAAATTTATAAAACATAAATTTTAAATAAAACAAAGCTATTCTATTTTTTAAACTACAACACAAATAAATTATTTTGTGTAGTTTAAAAATGAAAGGTTATTTTTGTATTTCTTAAATAAAGAAATGATAACTAACGAACATATAAATAAATTACAAGAACGCATTGGCAAGTTAAAAACTTACCTTGATATTGACAAGAAAATAATTGAAATATCAAATGAGGAAGAAAAAACTGCAAATCCTGATTTTTGGAACAATCCTAAAGAAGCTGAATTAATTATGAAAAATCTTCGATCTAAAAAAAAATGGGTCGAAGATTATCGTAAAATAGCTACTAATTTAGAAGACATTTCTGTTCTATTTGATTTTTATGTTCAAGGTGAAGCATCTGAAGAAGAAGTTGAAAAAATATACAATACAACAATTTCTTTAATAGAAAATTTAGAGTTTAAAAATATGCTTTCTAATGAAGGCGATAGTTTAAGTGCTGTACTTCAAATTACTGCTGGTGCTGGAGGTACAGAAAGTTGTGATTGGGCACAAATGTTAATGCGAATGTATTTAATGTGGAGCGAAAACCAAGGCTATAAAGTTAAAGAGCTTAATTTTCAAGCCGGTGATGTTGTTGGAATTAAAACAGTTACACTTGAAATTGAAGGTGAGTTTGCCTTTGGGTATTTGAAAGGTGAAAACGGTGTACACCGTTTGGTGCGAATTTCACCCTTTGATAGTAATGCTAAAAGACATACCAGTTTTGCCTCCGTTTATGTTTATCCGCTAGTTGATGACAGTATTGAAATTACTATTAACCCTGCAGACATTGAAATAATAACTGCTCGTTCAAGTGGTGCTGGAGGTCAAAATGTTAATAAAGTTGAAACCAAAGTTCAACTAACACATAAACCAACAGGGATTCAAATTTCATGCTCAGAAACTCGTTCACAACACGAAAACCGAGAGCGAGCATTGCAAATGTTAAAATCTCAATTGTATGAAATTGAGTTAAAAAAACAGCAAGAAGCACGACAAGATATAGAGTCTGGTAAAATGAAAATTGATTTTGGCTCTCAAATTAGAAATTATGTAATGCATCCCTATAAACTGGTAAAAGATGTTAGAACCGCGCATGAAACTGCCAATGTTGATGGTGTTATGAATGGTGAAATTGATGACTTTATTAAAGCATATCTTATGCAACAAGGTCAAAATGAGACTAATTCTGAATTATAACTAAACTTCAAAATCACTTAAAGTATTCATTAAAACTATACCTCAGCTACTTAATCCAATAGCTTAATCCAATAACTTTATCAAAAATTATTTTGATTTTGAAACCTCTTATTTCATAAAAAAAACAATGAATAGTAATTTTTTTTAAATAAAAGGATGTTTATTCACAATATTTTGTATTTTTACTACCGAAAAATTGTTGAAAATATTAAAATAATTATTTTTTATGAGGAAAATATTTTTATTGCTAATTATATTAACCCCCTTATTAAATTTTAGCCAAACAAACAACCCCATTTATACAATATCCGGTAAAATAGTTGATACCTCAACTAAGTTACCCATTGAAGATGCAACCATTATATTTAAAAGTATTGATTCTAACAAAATAATGTATGGAGGAATTACGAATAAGAGAGGTCGTTTCGAAGTTGACCTTGCAAAAGGAACTTACAATGCTTCCGTTGAAATTCTTCCATATAAAACTAAAAAACTAAATATATCTTCTATAACCAGAGATTTAAATATTGGCACTGTTGAATTAGAATTAAAAACTGAATTTCTTGATGAGGTTGAAGTAATTGCAGAGAAAAGTACTTTAGAATTTAAAAGAAACAAACAAGTTTTTAATGTTGGGAAAGATATTTCTTCATCTGGTGCTTCAGTTTCAGAAATTTTGGCAAATATCCCTTCAGTAGATATAGATCCTGATGGAAATATAAAGTTAAATGGAAGGGATGATGTAGCTGTTATGATTAATGGGAAATTATCTACACTCTCAAAATCTGATGCTTTAAAATCATTACCTGCTGGTTCTGTGGAGAAAATTGAATTGCTAAATAATCCCGGAGCAAGTTATAGTGCTACCATGGGAGCAATTATAAACATTATTCTAAAAAAAGGGAAAGAAGAAGGCTTAAATGCATCTTTAACGGGCACTGGTGGTTTTAAAGATTATTACGGAGGGTTATTAACATTAAATCATAAATCTAAAAAAATTAATTTTTTCACCAATACTAGTTATGCTCGTAGAAATCCTATAACACTAGCTACCTACAAAAATGAATATTTTGAAAATAATACAACTACTTCATTTTTAAATGAAGAAACTGAAAATAAACAACCTGCTAATTTCTTTATTAGTACAGTAGGATTTGAATTTTACCTATCTAAAAAAAGTGCATTAACCACTACTGTTAATTATACAAATATTGATTCAAAAAATTATGCTACAACATTTTCTGATATCTTAGATCCATCTAAAAATTCTATAGCTACAAATACAAGAAAAAACGATGGTAGTTATAATGACGAAATTATTGAATTTGTTGTTGACTATGAACAAAATTTCTCAAAAGAAGGACAAAAACTTACCGCTTTTATAACTCACAGTATTGATAAAGAAATATTTGTAAACCAGTTTACCAATACAAATTCCAATTTTTTAGATGAAGATTTTAATATAGTTAATACCTTAAAAAATACAAATACTAAAATTACCTATGCAAACCCTATAAGTGAGAAGTCTGGTTATGAAATTGGATACGAAGGTATTTTTGGCTCAACTCCCTTTGAATATATTGAACCAAATGCTAGTAAACTCATTGATTTTACAGATACCAACCATGCCTTTTTTGCGAGTTATGAAAAACAATTTAAAAAGTTGTATGTTGGATTTGAGTTAAGAGCTGAGTTTTTAACTTATAAAATTAATTATGATTATTTAAATACCGTACAAAATAAAAGATTTAATAATTTATTCCCATATCTATCTTTAAGTTACAGTATCTCTGACTCTAAAAGTATCAGCTTATTCATAAACAGAAATTATACGGTTCCTGGTTACTTTCAGTTGCAACCTTATGAACAAAAAATAAGTGAGACCATTAGCTTTATTGGCAATGAAGATTTAAATCCTTTTTATCGAAACAATATTCAATTAACTTATACCTATTATGGTAAAAAAATAATTTTCCAAACTATTCTATCTCATTCTATTTATAGTGATTTTTGGCAAAATGTTACCTATAAAACTGGTGAGCAAATTGATGGTGTTGATAAATTAATATCAACAATAGTTAATTTGGGGAAACTTTATCAGACAATAGCTGATTTTACTGCAGTTTATAACCTCTCAAAAGTAATTAATTTTACAGCCAGTGCTCGTATTGAAAATATGGACCAAACCGGAGTTTTTAAAACTATTAATTTAGCAAACGAAACAATTACACAAGATTTTAATTTCTCTAATGTCAATGCAACTTTTAGCCTATTTACTCAAGTAAAAATTCCAAATTGGTTTAATTTTCAAACCAAGGTAATGCACACGTTAATATCTAGAGGACCTGTTTCAACTAGGCAGGCTTATACGTACGCTAATGTTGCAATTAGCAAAGATATTTTTGATAAAAATGCTACTATTGCTATTACTTCAAGTGATATTTTTAATTCAAATATAATTAAGCGTACAAGATTTGATTCCAATTATATTTCCGATGTAGATATAAGGCAAAGATATCCAACCATTTTAGCTTCTTTTACATACAGATTTAATCAACGTAAACAGGACAGAAAGGTCAATTTTAACAAAAAGGAAAAGGAGAGCAAAACCAAATTTTAACAGTTATTTTTATGAAAATATACCACAATCCGCGTTGTAGCAAAAGTCGTCAAGGTTTAGCTATTTTAGAAGATTCAAAAAACCCTTTTGAAGTTATTAAATATTTAGATAAACCCTTTGCAAAAGAAGAATTGGCTGAATTAATTAAATTGTTAGGTATAAAACCAATTGATTTAGTTAGAAAAAATGAAGCTATTTGGAAAGAAAATTACAAAGGAAAAACATTAACTGATAACGAAATTATTGAGGCAATGGTTAACCATCCTAAACTTATAGAAAGACCAATTGTAGTTGCAAACGGAAAAGCAGTTATTGGCCGTCCTCCAGAAATTATAAAAACAATTTTATAGCACCATAAAAAAGAGTAACCAATAATTTAGTTACTCTTAAATCTTATAATTTTACTATATAAAAGAAACTATTCTTCTTTTACTTCTAGTTTTCCTTCTTTTCTATATTTCCAAGCTTCTTTAAAATATCCCACTAACCAATAAGGGACAACAAACATTAGCATAAATAGCATCAACCAAAAACCCATTGTAAAAATGCCTAAGAAAATTAAAAAACCTGAAAATTGAGATAAATCCATAACTTTTGATTATTGCTTTTGTTATTTTACAAAAATAGTATTTATTTTTAATTTATCACATAACTTTTTATTTTTTTTGAAAGTGACTTTTCTCACTTATTAACTAAAAAAAAAATAGCAACTTTGATAAGCTAAAAAATCATAATTAGTAACTTTGTAAATCAGTAATTTAGATAAACTTAATATTATGAAATATAGAATTGAAAAAGACACTATGGGAAACGTTGAAGTCCCTGCCAATAAATATTGGGGTGCCCAAACAGAACGCTCAAAACATAATTTTAAAATTGGACCTTCAGCTTCCATGCCATTAGAAATTATTTATGGATTTGCATATTTAAAGAAAGCTGCCGCCCATGCAAACTGTGATTTAGGTGTATTATCAAAAGATAAAAGAGATTTAATTTCAAAAGTTTGTGATGAAATTTTAGATGGTAAGTTAGATGATCAGTTTCCGTTAGTAATATGGCAAACTGGCTCTGGTACACAAAGTAATATGAACACTAATGAAGTTATTGCAAATCGTGCACAAGAAATAGCAGGAAGAGTTATTGGTGAAGGAGAAAAAGTGATTCAACCTAATGACGATGTAAATAAATCACAGTCGAGTAATGATACCTTTCCTACCGGTATGCACATTGCCAGTTACAAAATGTTAATAGAAACTACTATTCCTGGAATTGAAAAACTACAAAAAACATTTGTTGCTAAATCCATTGAATTTAAAGATGTTGTTAAAATTGGTAGAACACATTTAATGGATGCTACACCTTTAACTGTTGGCCAAGAGTTTTCTGGTTATGCCTCTCAATTAGCTCATGGATTAAAAGCCTTAAAAAATACATTACCTCATTTAGCTGAATTAGCCTTGGGAGGAACTGCCGTAGGAACGGGCTTAAATACACCTAAAGGATACGATGTATTAGTTGCTAAAAAAATTGCTGAATTTACAGGTTTACCATTTGTGACTGCTGAAAATAAGTTTGAAGCATTGGCCGCTCATGATGCCATTGTTGAAAGCCATGGCGCTTTAAAACAATTGGCAGTTTCTCTTAATAAAATAGCCCACGATATTCGAATGATGGCTTCTGGGCCACGTTCAGGTATTGGAGAATTAATTTTACCTGCTAACGAACCAGGAAGTTCTATTATGCCTGGAAAAGTAAACCCTACACAAGCAGAAGCATTAACCATGGTTGCTGCTCAAGTAATGGGTAACGATGTTACAATTACTATTGGAGGAACTCAAGGACATTTTGAATTAAATGTATTTAAACCTTTGATGGCTGCTAATTTTTTACAATCTGCTCGTTTACTAGGTGATGCTTGTGTAAGTTTTAATGATAATTGTGCAGTTGGAATTAAGGTAAATAACGAACGAATAACTGAACTTTTAAACAATTCATTGATGTTAGTTACTGCTTTAAACCCAAAAATTGGTTATTACAAAGCTGCTGAAATTGCTAATACTGCTCACACCAATGGAACAACCTTAAAAGAAGAAGCTGTTAATTTAGGCTACTTAACTGCTGAACAATATGACGAATGGGTTAAACCTGAAGATATGATTGGCTCATTAAAATAAATTTCACTTAAACGAAACAAAAAGAGGCTGTCTAAAAAGTGTCATTCTGAATGTAAATGAAGAATCTTCTTGAAATTAAACACTTATATATCAAGATGTTGAGATTTTTCACTTTGTTCAAAATGACAAGTATAATTGCTTTTCAGACAGCCTCTTTTGTTTTATAAGTTTTGCTTAAATAATACGTCATTTCATTAATTGATACGATTGTTTTGCTATTTCCACTTCTTCATTTGTTGGAATTATTAAAATCTTTGTTTTAGAATTATTTTTATTGATTTCAGTAATTTTTTTAGCTCTAATATTATTTTTTTCAATATCTAAGTCAATTCCCAAATACTCCATATTGCTACAAACCAATTTTCTAATTACATCAGAGTTTTCTCCAATTCCAGCAGTAAACACTATGGCATCTAAGCCATTCATTACAGCTGCATAAGAACCTATGTATTTTTTAATTCTATATGCATTCATATCTAAAGCAAGTTGACAGTTTTTATTTCCTTTACTAGCTTCAGCTTCAATATCTCGTAAATCACTAAACCCTGTTAAGCCTAACATGCCACTTTCTTTTTGAAGCAAACTATTTACCTCTTCTAATTTATAACCCAAACTATTTACCAAATAAAAAATAATGGTATGGTCAATATCTCCACTTCTACTTCCCATTATAAGTCCAGTTACAGGGCCAAAACCAAGAGAATGATCTATACTTTTACCATTTTTAATAGCAGTCATGCTACAACCATTACCAAGGTGAATTGTTATTATTTTTGAATTAGCAATTCCTAAATAATCAATTGCTTTTTCTGAAACATATTTATGACTTGTACCGTGAAAACCATACAGTCTAATATGTTCTTCATCAAAAAATTTAGTAGGTATCGCATATTTATAGGCTTCAACTGGTATAGTTTGATGAAAAGCGGTATCAAAAACAGCTATTTGTATTGCTTTTGGAAATATTTTTTCTGCTACCACAATACCCTCATAATTTGCGGGATTATGCTGTGGTGCTAAAGAAAATAGTGCTTTAATTTTATCTTTTACTTCTTTGTTAATTATAGTTGTATTGGAAAAAGTACTTCCACCGTGAACAACCCTGTGTCCAACTGCTTCAATTTCTGAAGTAGATTTTAATACTCCTGTATTCTTATCTAACAGTAGGTTTACAATTTTTTCTAAACCAACTTTATGGTTTGGAATATCAGTAATCTCATCAATTTTATTTGTAGTGGATTTGTAGTGAATTTCAGCATCATTCAAACCTATTCTTTCTACCAATCCTGAACAAATTACATCTTCTTGTGGCATATTAAATAACTGGTATTTAATTGAAGAACTGCCCGAATTTATAACTAATATTTTCATTTTAAATTCCTTGTGCTTGTATTGCTGTTAAAACTACTGTATTAAAAATATCATCCACTGTACAGCCTCTACTCAAATCATTCACCGGTTTATTTAAACCTTGTAACATAGGGCCAATTGCTAACGCTCCCGTTTCACGTTGTACTGCTTTATACGTATTATTTCCCGTATTTAAATCTGGAAAAATCAATACATTTGCTTGTCCAGCAACTTCTGAACCTGGTAATTTACTTTTACCAATGGTTGCATCAACAGCAGCATCGTATTGAATTGGTCCTTCAACTTTTAAATCTGGTCGTTTTTCTTTAACAATTTCAGTTGCTTTTCTTACAATATCAACATCTTCTCCTTTTCCTGAAGCTCCTGAAGAGTATGAAAGCATCGCTATTTTTGGATCTATTCCAAAATTAATACTTGAATCTGCTGAAGAAATAGCTATTTCAGCCAATTGTTCAGCATTTGGGTTTGGATTAATTGCACAATCACCAAAAACAGAAACTCTGTCTTCTAAACACATAAAAAAGATTGAGGAAACTACTGAAACGCCTGGTTTTGTTTTAATAAACTGTAACGCTGGTCTAATTGTATGTTGTGTTGTATGCGCAGCACCAGATACCATTCCATCAGCTAAACCTTTGTAAACCATCATTGTTCCAAAATAGGAAACATCACCCATCATATCTTCAGCCATAGCCATAGTAATTCCCTTATTTTTTCTTAATTCAAATAAGGTATTTATAAATTCTTTATAATATTCTGATTTTACTGGATTTACAATATTAAATTTATCAATATCAACTTTTAAACCAAGTCGTATCATTTTATTTGCAATTTTATCATAGTCTCCCAAAACTATTAAATCCACAATATCCATTGTCACTAATCTTGCAGCTGCGGTAATTATTCTATCATCAGTTCCTTCGGGTAAAACAATACGTTTGCGCTGTGTTTTAGCTCTTTTTAATAAAGCATATTGAAACATTCTTGGCGTAATTCCTCCATTTTTGAATGTTATCAACTTATCATTTAATTGATCTACATCAACATATTTATCAAATGTATTTAATGATGTAATTATTTTTCGTTTGTTTTTTGCATACATGTGTGAGCGAACAGCCCCAATTTTATTTGCAACGTCAAAGGTCCCCTGTTCAACTGATAATATTGGAACTATTTGAGGTAAACCATTTATTAGTTTAACAATTGGCTCATCAGGAATAATCCCACCCGTTAAAACAATTCCTGAAATAGCAGGGTAATTTGATGAAATATTGGCTTGCAAAGCCCCTAATATAATATCTGCTCTATCACCTGGTGTAATTATTAAACAGTTTTCTTCTAAATGAGTTAAATAATTTCTAAGTTGCATTGCGCCAACTTTAAAACTTGCAGTTTGATTATTAATGTGTTCTTTTCCTAACAAAATTTTAGCATCAATAGCTTTCGCTATTTCTTTTATGGTTGGATTAATAAGAGAAGGTATTATTGGAATAGCGTTTACTAAAACATTTTTAGGTAAATTTTTCTCAACACGATTTTTTACCAATTCAATGTTTTTTTCTTGAACTTTATTGGCTATAACAGCTATTACTTCAACTTCTTTTTCTCTAAATGAATCGTATGCTAAATGCAATCCATTAATAAACTCATCTAATGTTTTACCTACACCACTTGAAACTATAATTACAGGTATTCCTAAATTTTTGGCTATTAAAATATTAGCATCTAACTCTATGGCTGCTGTTTCTTGAGAAAAATCAGTTCCTTCTACTAACATAAAGTCACTTTTTTCTTCAAGTGCTTTATATTTTTCAATAATGGTGTCAATTATCTCTCCTTCTTCACCTTTGTTACGCTTGTCAATAAACTCTGAACGTGTAAAAGCAAATGCTTCACACGGATCAATATCTAGTTCAAAATGTGAAATTATTGTATTTATATGATTGTCTTTTTTCCCTTTTTTAACATCGTTAATTATAGGTCTAAAGTAACCTACTTTTGCTGTTTTACCTAACAACATTCTCATGAGACCCAAAGCAACAATAGATTTACCACTATTAGCCTCGCTCGTTGCAATATATATAGCTTTATTCATTTTTTATTTTTTATGCAAAGATACTTTAATATTGTTTTATGACCTCTTAAATTAGATAAAATAACAACTCATATTACTAAAACGTTATCGTATAATCATAATAAAATATCTGTATCTTTGAATACTTAATTTATTTAGACATGATTACATTAATTAGTAATATTAAAGAATTAATACAAGTTGAAGATAGTCCAAAAAAAATGGTCTCTGGGAAAGAAATGAAAATTTTGCCTATTATTAAAAATGCTTTTTTATTGATTGAAGATGCTATTATTAAAGATTTTGGCAACATGGCTAATTTTAAAGATAAAAATACAGTTGTTGATAATCTTATTGATGCTTCAGAAAAAATTGTTCTCCCAACTTGGTGCGATAGCCATACTCATATTGTTTATGCAGGCAATAGAGAACAAGAATTTATTGATAGAATTAACGGACTCAGTTATGAAGAAATAGCCAATAATGGTGGAGGTATATTAAATTCAGCTAAAAAATTACAGGTTATTTCAGAAGACGATTTATATATACAATCTGCTAGGCGTATTGAAGAAATAATGCAATTAGGAACAGGTGCTGTTGAAATTAAATCTGGGTATGGCTTAACCAAAGAAGCTGAATTAAAAATGTTACGTGTAATAAAAAAGCTGAATAATAATTACCCTATTACAATAAAAGCAACATTTTTAGGAGCTCATGCCTTACCTATTGAGTTTAAAAATAATAAAAGTGATTATTTAGATTATGTTATAAACGAAATTTTACCCGTTGTAGCTAAGGAAAATTTAGCTGAATTTATTGATATATTTTGCGAGACAGGGTATTTTTCTGTTGAAGATACAGAACGTTTGTTGAAAGCTGGAGAAAAAGTTGGGTTAATTCCTAAAATACACGTCAATCAATTCACGGCAATTGGAGGAGTTCAAATTGGTGTTAAATACAAGGCACTTTCGGTAGATCATTTAGAAGAAATGAGAACTGAAGATATTGATGTTTTAAAAAAATCAAAAACAATGCCAGTGGCTCTACCATCTTGCTCCTTTTTTTTGGGAATACCATATACTCCTGCACGTAAAATAATTGATGCTGGACTACCTTTAGCCCTCGCAACAGACTATAATCCAGGTTCTACCCCATCGGGTAATATGAACTTTGTGGTTTCTACAGCTTGTATAAAAATGAAATTAACCCCTGAAGAAGCAATAAATGCTGCAACAATCAATGGAGCTTACGCAATGGGACTTGAAAAAACACATGGAAGTATTTGCCGAGGGAAAAAAGCAAACTTTATACTTACAAAAAAGATTCCAAGCTATGGTTATATTCCTTATTCATTTGGAAATCACCAAATAGATCAAGTTTATATTGAAGGAGTCAAAATTTAAGCTTTGTTGTTTCTTTTGAATATTCTTTCAAAAAAAGATTTCTTTTCATTTTCATGATAACCATTTGAATATTTCCCATAGCCATAACCGTAACCATAGCCGTAACCATAGCCATATTTTGATTTTACTTTAAAATCATTCAAAACAATACTTACGTTTGAAATCTCTTGTTTAACATATTTATCGTTAATCATTTTAAGCATTCCCTTTTGAGAATACCCTTGTCTTAAAACGTAGATTGTTGAATCTGCATATTTTAGCAACTCAATTGCATCACTAACTAAACCAATTGGTGGGGTATCTAAAACAATATAATCATATTCTTCTTTTAAACTATTAATTAGCTCATCTGTGGCAGAACTAATTAATAATTCTGAAGGGTTTGGAGGAAGAGGACCAGCTGTTATCACATCTAAATTAGGTACTTTAGTATGGTGAATAATACTACTTTTATCTGCTTCAGCAATTAAATAATTAACAACTCCTTTCTCATTTGAAATTTCAAAATCTCCAAATATTTTAGGTTTACGTAAATCTAATCCAACTAATATTGTTTTTTTGCCTCCTAAAGCAAAAACGGTGGCTAAGTTAATTGAAACAAATGTTTTCCCTTCTCCACTAACTGATGAGGTTACAATAATAGTTTTAGACTTATCTTTTAATTCTCTTCCAAACAAAAATTGAATATTTGATCGTAACGCTCTAAAAGACTCAGCAACAGTTGACTTTGGTTTTAAAAATACTGCTAAATTATTTTCAGCTTCATTTTTACCTACAACTCCTAAAATTGGAATTGGTGAAATTCTTTCAATATCTTCAACCATATAAATTTTGCTGTCTAATACTTCTTTAGCTATAATAACAAAAAGTGGTAATATAATACCCAACAACAAAGCTATCATATAATTAAAAGATTTCCTTGGCAAAATATATCCTTGGCCTGTATCTTTTGCAGAATCTAAAACTGATATATCTGAAACCGTTGCAGCAATTGCAATATCAGCTTCGTAACGTTTTTGCATCAAAAAAACATAGTTAGATTCTGTCAGCGTATATTTTCGTTGAAAATTTAATAATTTCTGTTCTTTTTTTGGTAGCTTATTTAACTGATAATTATATGTATTTAATCTTTTTTTACTATTTATTAAACTAACATTAGTCGCGTTTTTTAGTGATGATATATTTTCTAATAAAACATTTCTAGCTGTTTCAATCTCTTCATTAAGAAGTTTTAATGAGGGATGATTAGAAGTTACCTCTTTTGCTAATTTCTCTTTTTTAATAGATAATTCTGTTAATTTACCTACCATAGAAGATATGGAAGCATCCTCAATGTTTATAATTGCAGGAGCTGGTATTTTTGCATAATTTGAATTTGCCTTAATATACGTTTCTAAATTTTCAAAATATTCAATTCTATCTGCTAATTGTTTTTGAATTTTATCTAAACCAGTTGTTTGGGAAAAAATTTCAACTCCTTGGGCTGATAAATCATAAATGGCATTTTGTTGCTTAAATTTCCCTATATTATCTTCTATTAATTTTAAACTATCCGAAGTATTTTTAAACTGCGCATCAATAAATTCTTTTGTACTATAAGCATAATTTGTTTTTTGCTCTAATTCATCTTTGGCTAAAACTTCAACCGTTTTATTTAAAAAATCTACTATTCTATTTTTATTTGAGCCTGTTAAAGATATCTCCACTAATGAAGTACCTGTTAACCCTTTAGCTCTAATATTTTGATATTTTTTTGTTGCAGAATTTATGGAGTTTAATTGAATAAAATAGGTGTTACTTTCAACTCTGTTTAACTTATTATTAGCAACTATTTCAGCTTTTAAAAACGGTAAATTTATATATTCTCCTACTGAAAAAGTTTTAGAAAAATTTTGTTCATCAAAATTAAACCCTTTATACGTTTCATCTTTATAATTGAGTAGTTTGTAATTTATATCCTTTTTAAATTCAACAGATAGCGTAAAATTTTGATCATCAATAAAGTCAATTTTAATAAGTGTATTTAACAATTGATATTGATTTGGTTGAAGTTTAATTTCAAAAGGTATTTTACCGTAAACGTCTTCTTTTCTAAAACGTCCTTCTTTGAAATAATCTATATAAAATTGTAGTTCTTTTACTACTTTTTCATTATGAGTTCTTGAAATTAATGTTTTTCTAATTGATTCTACTTTATCGCTAACTCCTCCCCAGTTAAAAGCAATGTTAGTACCTGATGAAAAAAGTGGATTTTGTTTTTCTTTCACTACAATTGTAGTACTTAAACCATAAATTTTCTGAGTAGAAATATTAAAATAATAAGCAATGGCAAGAGCAATTGGAATGGTAAATAAAAACCATTTCCAATTTGATATTATTCGAAATATATAATCTTTAATGTCTGAAATATGTTCAGCTGGATTTTCAATAAGCTTGAATTTATTTTCCATTATTAATATTATAAATTTTTAACTAATAATACTGAGCTAACAACAAACGACAAAACAGTTACTATAGTTGAAAAAGTTTGTAACCCTGTTGTTCCCGTTCCCCAAGATTTTTGTCTCAAAGGTGCTACGTATATAATATCATTTGGCTGTATATAAAAATTTTCAGATTCGAATACTTCAATATTTGTGAGGTCTAATTTATATTTTTTTACACCATCTAATGTTTTTCGAATTAAAGTTACATTTGCTCTGTTGCCTAGTGGTGTAATTTCTCCAGCATTTGCTATGGCATCAATAATAGAAACCTGATTTTGAGTTAAATTTATAGTACCTGGTGATCCAACCTCTCCAGTAACAACAAACCTTATACCTGCTAATTTAACCGTAACAAAAACCAAATCAGGATTTTTTAAAAATTTCCCTAATTCAATTTCAATTTTTTCTCTTACTTCATTTTCTGTATAGCCTAGCACATTTAAATCGCCAATATATGGTATTCTTATATTTCCATGTCTGTCAATAGTATAACCTGTAAAATACAAGCCCTGACCCCTATTTAAATTTTGATTATTTATGGCTTGATTTTTAAATAATGATACAATTTCAGGGTTATCAGCCTTAATATCAACATATAAAATATCATTTATTTGTAAACGATAAGGTTCATTATTTAATTTGTAAATATCAGATTTTTTAACGGGTTCTCCTTGAAAATAAGTCATTTGCTTTGTTGTTACACAGGAAGATAAACAACTTAAAAATAACACATATAAAAAAAGTTTCTTCATATAAATTAATTGAGGGTAAGGCAAATATAATTTTAAATAGCGTATTAAAATAATTTTTCTATTATTTTCGCATTAAACTATAGGTAATATGTGGTATAAAATTAAGGCATTTATAACTTTTTTACTTAAATCAACCAATCAACATGGTATACACTCTCCTTTTGTGTACAATTTGATAACTAAATGCTTCTATCACAAAACAGATATCTCTAAAGTTGATTCATTTAATTCAGTAAAACAATGGTTACATAAAAATCATAAAACAATAAACGTTACAGATTTTGGTAGTGGCTCTAAGGTTTTTAAAAGTAACAAAAGAAAAGTGTCTGATATTGCTAAAGTAGCAGGTATTAGTAATAAAAAAAGCCTCCTTTTATTAAGAATGCTCAACTATTTCAACCCTCAAAATATTTTAGAAATCGGAACTTCTGTTGGCTTAAGTACCGCTATTTTAAGTATAGGCAACCCCAACGCTACTATAAATACTCTTGAAGGATGTACAAATACGGCTGCTGTTGCACAAAATTTATTTGACACTTTTAAACTAGAAAATATTAAATTAAATGTTGGGAATTTTAAAGATACGTTAATCCCTATTACAAGTAAGGCTAAATTCGACTTCATTTATTTTGATGGCAATCATCAAAAAGAGGCAACATTGCAGTATTTTAATTTGTGTTTAAAAACGGTACAAAATAATTCCATTTTTATTTTTGATGATATTAATTGGTCTAAAGAAATGCAAGAGGCTTGGTTTTTAATAAAAAAACATCCAAAAGTTACTGTTACTATTGATACTTTTTTTTGGGGAATTGTCTTTTTTAGAAAAGAACAAGTAAAACAACATTTTAAAATAAGAGTTTAACAAACAATAAATTATTAAATTTACTATATGAAAATTTATACAAAAACCGGTGATAAAGGAAAAACTTCCCTTTTTGGGGGAAACCGTGTACCAAAATACCATTTAAGAATTGAAGCATACGGTACTGTTGATGAATTAAATTCTTATGTTGGACTAATTCGAGATCAAAAAATTGACAAACACACTTCAAAAATTTTATTGAAAATTCAACATGAACTTTTTACTTTAGGAGCTATGCTAGCAACTCCTTCAGAAAAGAAAATATTAAAAAATGGCAAAGAGCGCTTAAATATTTCAAAAATAAATAATACTTCCGTTACTCTTTTGGAGAATGAAATTGATGCTATGAATGAAAATTTACCGAAAATGACTCATTTTATTTTACCTGGTGGGCATCAAACAGTGTCATTCTGTCACATTGCACGTTGTGTTTGTAGAAGAGCTGAACGTATAGCAACACAATTAAGTGATGAAAATTATGTTGAAGAAGAAATATTGATCTATTTAAATAGACTTTCTGACTACCTTTTTGTACTGGCACGAAAATTGACAATTGACAATAAGGCTCAAGAAATATGTTGGATTCCTGAGAAAATAAAATAAGTTCTTTCAAATACTAAAAAAAAGCAATAAAAAACTTGACTATTTGAGTAAAAAAATTATTTTTGCAAAAATTTAATACGAGAAACGTATGTATTGGACATTAGAATTAGCATCATATTTGGCAGATGCACCTTGGCCAGCGACAAAAGACGAACTAATTGATTATGCAATTAGAACAGGAGCTCCTTTGGAAGTTGTAGAGAATCTTCAAGAAGTTGAAGATGAAGATGAAAATTTTGAGTCAATAATTGAAATTTGGCCAGATTACCCTTCCGAAGATGATTATCTCTGGAATGAAGATGAATATTAAAAAACAAAATTCAAAAAAAGTCTCTGTTGAGACTTTTTTTTGGTTAATTAACTATATTTTAAATATATTTTAAGGGTTTTAAAATTAAAATATTTTAAATTCGCTTACGAATAAAATAACTAAATAAGATTACACTTAAAAATAAGTAATCTATTAAAATTGACACAGTAAACTATGAGTATTATAAATTCAGTTCTTAAAATATTTGTTGGAGACAAAAATAAGAAAGACTTAAAAATACTTCAACCAATTGTTAATAAAGTTAAATTTTTTGAAGAAGAAATATCAAATTTAACAAATGATCAATTGCGAGAAAAAACAATATTTTTCAAACAAAAAATAGCTGATGCTACAAAAGAATATACATCAAAAATTAAGAGTTTAGAAGAAGAAGCGCATGCTGCAAACATAGACAGAAAAGAAGAAATATATTCAGAAATAGATACTTTAAAGGATGAATTGTATGAGGCCTCAGAAAAAATATTAGATGAACTTATGCCTGAAGCTTTTGCAGTAGTTAAAGAAACCGCAAAACGATTTAATGAAAATGAAGCAATTACAGTAACGGCAACTCCTTTTGATAGAGAACTTTCATCAACAAAAGAAAATATTACTTTAGATAACGATAAAGCTATTTGGTCAAATACTTGGGATGCACAAGGAAAAAAAGTTACTTGGGATATGGTACATTACGATGTGCAACTTATTGGTGGTTCTGTATTGCACCAAGGTAAAATAGCTGAAATGATGACTGGTGAAGGTAAAACATTAGTTTCTACATTACCCATTTATTTAAATGCCTTAACAGGAAATGGTGTTCATGTGGTAACCGTAAATGATTACTTAGCTAAACGTGATGCCGCTTGGATGGGACCCATATTTGAATTTCACGGTTTAAGTGTAGACTGTATAGATCATCATCAACCAAATTCTGATGCTAGAAAAAAAGCCTATAATTCAGATATTACATACGGTACAAACAATGAATTTGGTTTTGATTATTTGCGTGATAATATGGCTCATTCTCCGAATGATCTTGTACAAAGACCTCATAATTATGCCATTGTAGATGAGGTGGATTCAGTTTTAGTAGATGATGCACGTACCCCATTAATTATTTCTGGTGCAACTGCAAATGCTGACCGTCATGAGTTTAACGAACTAAAACCTGTTATAGATAAACTTGTTTCTACACAACGTAATTACCTTACAGGTGTATTGGTTGAGGTAAAAAAATTAATTAAAGAAGGAAATACGAAAGACGGTGGTTTTTTACTACTTCGTGTTTTTAGAGGTTTGCCTAAAAGCAAGGCCTTAATTAAGTTTTTAAGTCAAGAAGGTATTAAACAGCTCTTGCAAAAAACTGAAAATCACTACATGCAAGATAACAATCGTGAAATGCCAAAAATTGACGAGGAGTTATATTTTGTAATTGATGAAAAAAACAACTCGATAGAGTTAACTGATAAAGGAATTAATTTCTTATCAGGAGATAATGGAGATGATAACTTTTTTATATTACCAGATTTAAGTACTGAGATTGGTAGAATAGAAGCCGAAAATAGTAGCCCTGAAGAAGTAATTAGAAAAAAAGAAGAATTATACCGTGACTATAGTATAAAAAGTGAGCGTATACACACAATGAATCAACTATTAAAAGCATATACTTTATTTGAAAAAGATATTGAATATGTTATTATGGATGATAAAATTAAAATAGTTGATGAGCAAACTGGACGTATTATGGAAGGGCGTCGTTATTCAGACGGACTGCATCAAGCAATTGAAGCCAAAGAAAATGTAAAAATTGAAGATGCCACACAAACTTATGCTACTGTAACTCTTCAAAATTATTTTAGAATGTACCGTAAGTTAGCTGGTATGACAGGTACAGCCATTACCGAAGCTGGTGAGTTTTGGGATATTTATAAATTAGATGTAATAGAAATTCCAACCAATAAACCTCTAATACGTGATGATAGGGAAGATTTAATTTATAAAACCAAGCGTGAAAAATACAACGCCGTTATAGATGAAATTGTAAACTTGGTAAATCAAGGTCGCCCAGTACTTGTTGGTACAACATCTGTAGAAATATCTGAATTATTAGGTAAAATGCTTGGTATTCGAAAAATTAAGCACAATGTATTGAATGCAAAGCTCCATAAAAAAGAAGCTGATATTGTGGCTGAAGCTGGAAATGCAGGTATCGTTACCATTGCAACCAATATGGCTGGTCGGGGAACTGACATCAAACTATCTGATGAAGTAAAAGCCGCAGGTGGTTTAGCAATTATTGGTACAGAACGCCACGATTCTCGTCGTGTTGACAGGCAATTACGTGGTCGTGCTGGTCGTCAAGGTGATCCTGGTTCCTCTCAATTCTACGTATCGCTTGAAGACAACCTTATGCGTTTATTTGGTTCAGAGCGAATTGCAAAAATGATGGATAGAATGGGATTAAAAGATGGAGAAGTAATTCAACATTCTATGATTACCAAATCTATTGAAAGAGCGCAACAAAAAGTAGAAGAAAATAACTTTGGTGTTCGTAAAAGATTACTAGAATACGATGATGTTATGAACTCTCAGCGTGAAGTTATATACAAACGTCGCCGTCATGCATTATATGGAGACCGTTTACAGGTTGATATTGTTAATATGGTTTATGATACCTGTAATTTATTAATTAGAGAAAATAAACTCGCAGGTGATTATCAAAATTTTGAATTTGAATTAATTCGTTTTTCTTCAACAAGTTCACCATTTACTGAAGAAGAATTTAAAACACTTTCTGAACAAGAACTTACTGATAAACTTTTTGATGTAGTTTATAAACATTACAAAGAAAAATTAGAGCGAAGCGCTAAAGCTGCATATCCAGTTATTAAGGATGTTTATGAAAATCAAGGCGATAAATATGAACGAATTGTTGTTCCTTTTACTGATGGTACAAAAGAACTAAAAGTTGTTACAAACTTAAAGGAAGCTTATGAGTCTGAGGGAAAAGGATTGGTAACCGATTTTGAAAAAAACATAACATTGGCCATTATTGATGATACTTGGAAAGATCACTTGCGCCAAATGGATGAGTTAAAACAATCTGTTCAAAACGCTACATACGAACAAAAAGATCCTCTTCTAATTTATAAATTTGAATCATTTGAATTGTTCAATAGTATGCTTGATACTGTAAATAAGGATGTTTTATCTTTCTTATTTAAAGGAGAATTACCGTCGCAAGACTCTAGTCAGGTTTCACAAGCAACAGAACAAAAGAGAGATAAAGTTCACTTAAGCAAAGAAGAATATCAAAGTCAAACTGATAATACACAAACCAATCAAACACAACAACCACAAATTGTTGAGACCATTGTTCGTACAGAGCGTAAAATTGGCAGGAATGAACGTGTTACCATAAAACATGTAATGAGTGGAGAAAATAAATCTCTAAAATACAAACAAGCAATACCTTTAATTCAAAAAGGAGATTGGGTACTTGTTGAAGAATAAATTAGTCATAAAAACGGGTTTTCTAAAAAGTGTAATTTATGTGAACCTGAATCTACTAGCAGTAAGCCGGCTTGGTTCCTATTTTTATAATAATTGGCAATCAGTATGACGGGATTCTGAAATAAATTTAGAATGGTAATTTCGCGACTTTTTAGACAGCTTTTTTTTTATGAAATATAATTTAAATTTTCTTATTTTTATCGTATGGAATACTACTTAATAAGTGGTTTATAGCGGCAACCCTAGCAAACGTTTTTCTATTTGCTCTAATTATTTTCCAAGGAACAACAGCACCCTCATTTGTTTTTTCAAACATTAAATTTTTATATTTTGTATAAACATCCCACAATTCTTGTGCTCTTTCGTCAACGGCTGTCATTTTCCATTGTTTTAACGGATCTCTTTTAATCTCATCAAAACGCTTGGCTTGTTCTTTTTTTGAAATTGACATATAAATTTTTACCAATCGTATCCCAGATTCCGTAATCATTCGTTCAAAATCATTTACTTGATTCATAAAAATATCATACTCTTCTTGAGTACAAAAATCATTCACTGGTTCAACAACTGCTCTATTATACCAACTTCTATCAAAAAATACAATTTCTCCGGCTTTGGGGAACTGCCTAACGTATCGTTGAAAATACCATTGAGATTGTTCATCTTCAGTTGGTTTTGGCAATGCTACAATACGAAGATGACGAGGGTTCATTCTCTCAATAGTTCTTCTAATCGCTCCACCTTTTCCAGCGGCATCTCTTCCTTCAAAAATTACTATGATACGTTCATTTTCATCTATTGCCCAAGATTGTAGTCTTATTAATTCAACTTGTAATTTTTTTAATTTTTTTTCATATTTAACATATCTAACTGCTTTTTCTAGATTATATGGTTCTTTAGATAATAGCGCAGTTAATCCTTTATTGGTATTTAAAATTTCTACATCTTCCTTTGTTAAAATATATTCTTCATGCATAATTAATCTATTTGGTTAGATGAACGATAATACCTCATAATTATATTAGGATCTGGAAATAATGAAGTTGACGCTTCATCTTTACCATCATAATTAAATTGTGATAAAACATACCTTATACACTCTAAACGAGCAATTTTCTTATCATTGGCTTTTACAATAATCCAAGGGCTATAACTTGTATGTGTTTTACTAAACATTTGTTCTTTATAGTAGCTATAAGTATCCCAAAGTTCTTGTCCTTTTTTATCTACTGGACTAAATTTCCATCGTTTTAAAGGTGTTTTTAAACGTGCATTAAAGCGTGTTAATTGCTCTTCTTTTGAAATAGAAAACCAAAATTTGATTAAAACCATACCATCTTCATACAGCATATGCTCAAATTCAGGGACTTGAACCATAAATTTTTGATATTGAGCTTCAGTACAAAACCCCATAACTGGTTCAACAACAGCTCTATTATACCAACTTCTGTCAAAAAATACAATTTCTCCAGGATTAGGTAATTTTTTAATATAACGTCTAAAATACCATTGTCCACGCTCAACATTTGTAGGTTTTGTTAATGCAACTACACGCATTGATCTTGGATTTAAATGTTCTGTAAACCTACGTATGTTACCTCCTTTACCCGCTGCATCTCTCCCCTCAAAAATAATAGACACACGCTTGTTATTTTTGGAAATCCATTGTTGAAGTTTAACCAACTCAATTTGTAAACGACGTAATTCTTCATCATAAAATATTCTTTTATTTACCTTATCAGTTGGAATATGTTTTTGTTTAATAATTTGTAAAAGCTCATTATTAGAAGTAGCTTTTTTAAAATCTTCAATCGAAAGTTTTGGCGTTTCTTCCATTATTCATTCTTTTCAATAGTTATACAATTGGCTGGATTATTTGATATTTGTAACTTGGCATCAGATGGAGAAATATATGGTATTCCCAATCCTAATCCACGCAAAATAAACAATAATCCAATAAGTACAACAAAAACAGGAATTACTTTTTGAATTTTAACTCTCAAAGTCATATTTACAAAATTCCCCAACAACACAGCGGCAGTCATCATAGGAATTGTTCCCAAACCAAATAAAAACATATAAAATGCACCTTGAATTTCATTACCTGTTGATATTGAACCAATTAATGCCATATAAACCAAACCACAAGGTAAAAATCCATTAAAAAAGCCTATTGAAAACAGTGCTTTATTCGTTTTTTTGTTCAAATAAAGTCCTAATTTATATTTAACCTGTCCTATTAAACTATAAAGTGGCTTTGAAAAATTGTATTTATTAAAAATTGAAATTGGAACAAGTACTAAAGCAATCATAATTACCCCCATTAAAATTGACAGACGCTGTTGAAAACCGGCTAAGTAAAGTCCTTTACCAACAAATCCGAATAGTAATCCTATTAAAGAATAACTTAACAACCTACCTAAATGGTACAAAAACACTTGAATAAATAGTGTAGATTTGGATGATCTATCTACAGGTAAAACGAAAGCTATTGGTCCGCACATACCTATACAATGAAAACTTCCTGCTAATCCTAAAACAAGTGCTGTCCAAAGCATATTAGTACATTATTTTTTCTTTAAACAAATAAGTTTCGTTATTTACAGTCCATTCAATTTTAACATTCCATCTACCTTCAATCAAATTTATATTTGTTAGAAAATATTTATTTGTTGTTAATTCAATAGGCTGGTTAAAATCTATTTTATCATTTGATGGCCTTTGAAAGTAAATTGTTCCTGAAATTTGTGTTGGCTCAAATTCTGAAGGAAAATAAATGGTTAACCCTGAACCTTCTTTTTTAATCGTAATATTTTCTTTTAATTCGGCTCCTCTATTTTGTTTGTCAATCTCTTGCTGGTAATTAAGTTCATCTTTATAATAATCATCTGAAACCAAGTGATGATCATAAGCAGGTACAAATGTTGCTTTATACACAAATGATAGTATAAAAATCACAAAAGCTACAATTGCAATAATAATTCCTGTTGGCCAACTTATTTTAAATTTTACTTGCATATAGCGTAATTGTTTTTCGTTGTTTCGTATAATAACTTTAAAATAATTAATTTTTTAACGAATTATTAATGGAAATAAATCTATTAATTAATTTTTAATGGACCTGCAAAATTAGTTGAGGTAGTTTCAATTAACTTTCCTTTGTAATAAATTCCTATTTTTAATTTTTCTTTTGACGAAGTTAAATCTTTTTTATTAATCTCGATAAATAAAGTCCCTTCTTTTAAACCTTGTTTTTTAACATTTAGGACGCCTCCCACTAAATCAATTTTACCTTTATGAGATATTAATTTAACTTCAACATTATCAAAATCTTCAGTAGTTTTATTAATTAATTTTATAGTATAAATATTCTTTATTGTTGTATCTGTACTTTGGAAAGTTTGGCCTGGTAATCTTAATATAGTAGCTTCAACATCTGTTCTTAAAAAAAGCATCGTTATAAATACGCCTATTAAAACAATTAATACAGTTGAATAAGCTATTAAACGTGCATTAAACTTAAACTTTTCTTTTTTCTCAATATTATCTTCTGAGGCATAACGAATTAACCCTCTCTCAAACCCAACATTATCCATCATAGCATCACATGCATCAATACAAGCCGTACAATTTATACATTCTAATTGTGTACCATTTCTTATATCAATTCCTGTTGGACAAACCTGTACACACTGTTTACAATCTATACAATCACCAACACCAAGTTCTTCCCTGTTTTCATTCTTACGTAAAGGTTTTCTTCCATTTTTATCTTCTCCTCTAACAAAATCATAAGCCACATTGATAGATTTATTATCTAACAATACTCCTTGTAACCTTCCATAAGGACAAACAATTATACAAACTTGTTCTCTAAACCAAGCAAAAACAAAGTAAAAAACTGCTGTAAAAGCTAGAAGTTTTAATAGGGTACTTATGTGTTGCTCTGGCCCATCAGAGATATAACCCAATACTTTATCAGACCCTATGAAATACGCTAAAAACACATTTGCTATTATAAACGATATTAGAAAGAAAATAACCCATTTTAAAACTCGTTTTTTAATTTTTTCAGCATTCCAATCTTGTTTATCTAATTTAATTTGTTTTGATCTGTCTCCTTCTATTAAATATTCTACTTTCCGAAATACCATTTCCATAAAAATAGTTTGTGGACACATCCATCCACAAAAGATTCTACCAAAAACAACCGTAAATAGTATTATAAATACAACACTAACAAGCATTGAAATAACTAATAAATAAAAATCTTGTGGCCAAAAGGGAAAACCAAAAATATTAAACTTTCTTTCAATAACATCAAACAGTAAAAATTGATTTCCTTTAATTTTAATAAATGGAGCAGAAATCAAAAAAGCTAAAAGTACCCAACTAACATAGGTTCTGTAATTATAAAATTTACCTTTAGGTTTTTTTGGAAATATAAAATTTCTTTTCCCACTTTCACTTATTGTACCTATAGAATCTCTAAACTTCTCTTTTCCTTGTTGTTTCATACTTAAATAAATAAGGCTGTTTTTAATAATTTTATGTAGTCTGCAAATTTATGATTTAATAAACAATCATAGAGATACAAATGTGACAAAAAATTAAAAACAGCCTAATTACTACTAACTAAAAAAATCAAAAAACTTACCCCTTAAATCAAGGCTAAGTTTTCAACTATTATTCTTCGGGCCAAATTATTTCACCCTGAGCAGCTTTTGGTGTTGCTGGTTGTGTACCTTGCATTGAAATGATATAACTGGCTAGTTGTATTCTTTCATCTCTAGTTATAGTAGATTCCCAAGGAATCATACCTTTTCCTGGTCTTCCTCCTTTTGATATAGTGTTATAGATATTTTTCACACCTCCACCCAAAATCCAATGATTATCTGTTAAATTAGGGCCTATACTACCGCCTAAATCGGCCAAGTGACAAGCTGAGCAAGTTTTAGAAGTAAATAATTCTTTTCCTTTTGCTATATTTTCAGCATCGGTAAAGGCCACAATGTTTGCATCGTCAAATAATTCTGGATGCTCTTTTTTATATTGCTCAACTTCTGCTTTTCCCTGTGCTACCTCAGCCGCATATTCTTTATCTTGACTGTAATTATCTGAATTATAAAATACTTGGGTAATATAAAATATACTAATTGCTATGGTTATATAAAATCCATACAACCACCAAGGTGGTAGTACGTTATCAAGTTCTTTAATACCATCATAATCATGGTCAAGCATTATATCTTCTTCGGTTCCTAATTCATGGGCTTTAGTCATGGATTTCATAAACTTTTTCCAGCCTGATATATTTTCTGAATTTTTATTCATAATTATTTTGTTTACTATTAGTCTCGTTTTCTAAAGGTAATTGACTTATTTCATCAACTTTATTTTTAGGGAGTTTTATAACAATGATAAGCATTGTAATAAAAACTATAAAGAAGAGTAATAATGAAATGATAGGATATATTTCAATTCCGTCCATACCGTCAAAACTATGTGATATAAATTTTAACATACTTTATTATTTTAACGCTGTCTTGTTTGCTTTAATATCTGTACCTAAACGCTGTAAATAAGCAATTAAAGCTACGATTTCTTTATTTTGAATATTGCTATTCCCATAATTTTTAACAAATTCAGGATCTTGTCTTAAATTATTTTCAATTTCTTTTGCTTGTGCTAAAATACTTTGCTTCGCATTTTTAATTTCATCTTCAGTATAAGGCACACCTAATTTTACTAGGCCTCTCATTTTAGCTTCTATATCTGAAGCATTCAAATTATCTTTAATTATCCAAGAATAACGTGGCATAATTGAACCTGGTGATGTAGAACGTGGATCTAGCATATGGTTAAAGTGCCAATTGTCATTATATTTTCCACCTATTCTGTGTATATCTGGTCCTGTTCTACGAGATCCCCATAAAAATGGATGGTCATATACAAATTCTCCTGCTTTTGAGTATTCTCCATAACGCTCAACTTCTGAACGGAAAGGGCGTATCATTTGAGAGTGACAGTTATTACATCCTTCACGCATGTATATATCTCTCCCTTCTAATTCTAGAGGTGAATACGGTTTAACACTTGATATTGTTGGAATATTTGATTTTACTAGAATTAAAGGTACTATTTCTACTAAACCTCCTATTAAAATTGCTACGGTAGTTAAAATTGTAAATAATACCGTTCTTCTTTCTAACCAAGTATGCCACCCTTCTCCTGCAATTCGTTGTCCACTAATTTTTTTCAAAGGCATCGCTTCTGCTAATTCATCTTCAACTGTTGAACCTGCTTTGGCTGTTTTAATAACATTATATGCTAATAAAATAAAACCTGTTAAATACAAGGTACCTCCAATTGCTCGCATTGCATACATAGGTATAACTTGAGTTACAGTTTCTAAAAAGTTACCATAAACCAACGTACCATCAGGATTGAACTGTTTCCACATAAATGCTTGCATAAATCCAGCAACATATAATGGAATTGCATAAAACAAAATTCCAAGTGTTCCAATCCAAAAATGAATGTTTGCTAATTTGGTAGAGTATAATTCTGTTTTCCATAATTTAGCTGCTAACCAATAAACAATACCTGCAATCATAAATCCATTCCAGGCTAAAGCCCCTATGTGAACGTGACCAATAATCCAATCTGTATAATGCCCTATAGCATTCACATTTTTAAATGATAACATTGGTCCTTCAAATGTTGCCATACCATAACCCGTAATAGCTACTACAAAGAATTTTAATACTGGGTTTTCACGCACTTTATCCCAAGCACCACGTAAAGTTAGTAAACCATTAATCATTCCTCCCCAAGATGGAAAAATTAGCATTACTGAAAATACTGTACCTAAATTTTGTGCCCATTCAGGCAATGCTGTATATAATAAATGGTGAGGTCCTGCCCAAATATATAAGAATATTAATGTCCAAAAGTGAATGATAGACAATCTATAAGAATAAACAGGTCTGTTAGCTACTTTGGGTACAAAATAGTACATCAATCCTAAAACTGGAGTTGTTAAGAAAAAGGCTACAGCATTATGACCATACCACCACTGCACCATTGCATCTTGTACACCAGCATATACTGAATAACTTTTAAATGCGGTTACAGGCAATTCTAAATTATTAAATATATAAAGAACAGCTATTGTTATTACAGTTGCTATATAAAACCATATTGCAACATAGATATGACGTTGTCTTCTTTTTAAGATTGTTCCAATTAGATTAATACCGAAAACAACCCAGATTAAAACAACTGCGATATCAATTGGCCATTCTAACTCGGCATATTCTTTTGTTGAAGTAAGCCCTAATGGTAATGTTATTGCAGCAGCTACAATAATAGCTTGCCATCCCCAAAAATGAATTCGACTAAGAACATCATTAAACATCCTTGCTTTTAATAATCTTTGGGTTGAATAATATATTCCTAGAAATATTCCATTACCAACAAAAGCAAAAATAACGGCATTGGTATGCAATGGACGTAAACGACCAAAACTCAACCAAGAGATTGCATTATCAGCTCCTGCAAATTCTAATAATCCTGGGTAAACAAAAAGTAAGGCTACCGTAAGCCCTACTAACATCCCTACAATTCCCCATAGAATTGTAGCCCAAAGAAACATTTTTACGATTTTATTATCATAATAAAACTGTTCTTTTTCCATACTTATTTGATTAATTGTTAAATTATTTATTTTTATTTGATTTGTTCTTTCTCTTTCTTTTCTGAAACTAATTCATCATCAAATAACATACGCACCGAAGGAGTATAGGTATCCTCATACTGCCCAGATTTTACTGATTTAATAAATGCTATGAAAAACAATATAGCGACAATAATACTAACGCCTATTGTTATGTAGACTACTTCCATTTTTTAGTTACTAGCTTTGTTTTTGATTTGGGTCAAATATATATTTAAAATCAAACATATAATATGATATTTATCATTTTGTAAAAATATACAATCTTTACCATTAATCAGAGCAATTTATAACTTTCTTGAAATCCAATTGGTAATAATGGTTACAAAAACAACTATAGATATTGAGCTTAAAGGCATTAAAATCGCAGCTACAACAGGTTCTAACTGACCTGTTAAAGCAAAATACATTCCCACAATATTATAAAAAAATGAAATTACAAAACTCACTTTTATTACTGAAATTGTTTGAACAGAAAGTGTTAAAAACTTAGGTAATTTGTTGAAAAGTTTTGCATCTAAAATAGCGTCACAGGCTGGAGAAAACACATTTACATCTTCAGAAATAGCAATTCCAACGTTACTTTGTGCTAATGCGCCAGCATCATTAAGTCCATCACCTATCATCATCACTTTTTCTCCTTTCTCCTGAAGGCTTTTAATATATTCTAATTTATTTTCTGGCTTTTGATTAAATTCAAATTGAGTGTTTTTAGGTAGTAACTTTTCTAAATAGCGTTTTTCTCCTTCATTATCCCCAGATAAAATAATTAATTTATATGTTTTTGAAAGTGTTTCAAAAACCTCTTTCATTCCTTTTCTATAACTATTCTTAAAGGTGTAAAAACCTTTAAATTTGCCATTAATTGCTATATATATTGCTGTTTCATTTGTTTTTAGTGATTTCTCTCCAACAAAATTAGCCGAACCTAATTTTATATTCATATTGTTAATTGTAGCATTTATACCACTACCTAATACTTCTTCAAAATTTGTTAACTCATTTTCTAACGTTTCTTCTTTAATATATTTATACAATAACCTACTCAATGGGTGGTTAGAAGCCCTCAATATACTTTTTATAGCACTAACTTCTACAAGGCTCAATTTATCTCCTTCATAATTAATTTTAGTTTTATCATTAGAAGTAATTGTACCGGTTTTATCAAAAATAATAGTTGTTATTTTTGATATATTCTCAATGGTTTCTGCATTTTTTAAATAGAATTTTTTATAGCCAAAAATTCTCAACATATTGCCAATTGCAAAAGGTGCTGATAATGCTAATGCACAAGGACAAGCAATAATTAATACAGCAGTTACAACATTAAAGACCATTAACGGATTGTAATAATACCAAAAAATACCTGCAAAAAAAGCAATTGTTAATATGGCTATTGTAAAATATTTACTAATAGAATCTGTAATATTTTTTATGGTAATTTCATTCTTCTTATTAAATACATCGTTACTCCATAATTGTGTTAAATAGCTTTGAGACATTGTATTGATAACTTCCATTTCAATAGCTCCTGCCGTTTGCTTCCCACCAGCAAATAACTTATCTCCCGATTTTTTTATAACTGGAATTGATTCTCCTGTTACAAAACTATAATCAATTGATGCATTTCCGTTAATTAGTATTCCATCAACAGGAATTAATTCTTCATTTCTAATTAAGAGTCTATTCCCTTTTTCAATATCTTTTACAGGGATATTTTTTTCAACTCCATCAATAATTATTGTAACAGCAATTGGAAAATAAGATTTATAATCTCGTTCAAATGATAAAAAATTATATGTTTTTTGTTGAAATAGTTTCCCTAGTAATAAAAAGAAAATTAAACCAGTTAAACTATCAAAAAATCCAGAGCCAATATTTAAAATAATTTCAATAGAGCTCCTTAAAAATAATACCGAAATTCCTAGAGCAATAGGAACATCAATATTCAAGATTTTATGCTTAATCCCTTTATAAGCTGATATAAAATAATCTTTTGCTGAATAAAACACCACCGGAATTGACATTACAAACATTAACCATCTGAACATTGGTTTGTATTTATTTAACCAAAATTCTTGTACTGCAAAATATTCTGGAAATGATAATAGCATAATATTTCCAAAAGCAAAAGCGGCAATTGATACCTGATAAATTAATTTCTTATCGACTTTACTTTGTTTAGCATCTGCATCTTCTAAACTTATATAAGGTTCATAACCTATGGAAGTTATTAACTCAACCAACTGCTTTAAATTTGTTTCTTTATTTTTAAAAGTAACCCTTAGTGTTTTTTTAGGGAAATTTACCATAGAAGTAGCTACACCCCCATTTAATTTATTTAAATTTTCTAGTACCCAAATACAAGAGCTACAATGTATACTTGGTATATAAAACTCTACAACTGATGTTTCTCCATCACTAAATTCTAAAAGTTTTTCAATAATATCCTCATTTTCCAAATAATTGTATTTCCCTTTAATTTCGGTAGGAATTGTTCCTGGTGTAGATTGTAAATCATAATAACAATTTAACTCATTTACATTTAATATTTCATAAACCGTTTTACAACCATTGCAACAAAAGTTTTTTTCGTTAAAAAGTATTGGCTTTTTACCACAATCTGCTCCACAATGATAACAACTATTTAAACTCATATTCATTTTAAAAAAAATCATCACAAAACTATTCATTTATTATGAATGAAATGACAAATATCATTAAATTTTGTACATTTGTACTTATTTACTACTAAGTATAAATTGATTTAATATGGCAGATTGTTCACATTGTATTATTAAGAGTTTTAATGCTATAAAAACACTAACAAAAGAGGAATTACAAAAATTTTCTGAGCATAAAACTTCCTTGATGATTAAAAAAGGTGAAAATTTAATGACGGAAGGAAATGCCATAAATGGGTTGTATTGTATTAGAGATGGTAAATGTAAGTTAACTAAATTGAATACAAATGGTAAAGAACAAATTATAAAATTCATCAAAGGGGGAGATATTTTAGGACAGCGATCTATTTTAAGTGATGAACCTGTAGGACTAAATTGTACGGCATTGGAAGACATGCATGTTTGCTTTATCCCAAAAGGAGATATTTTAGAAACTATTAAAGAAAATCCGCAATTTTCTTTAAATTTAATGAAAAATATTTCTCATCAATTAAATGCAGCCAATACGCTTGTTTCTCAAATGGCTCAAAAACCTGTGAAAGATAGATTAGCTGAAACATTACTTAATTTAGAAGAAATTTTTGGTGAAGATAATGAGGGTTGTATTGATGTAGTTTTAACTAGAGAGGAAATTGCAAATACAATTGGAACAGCCACTGAATCTGCTATTAGATTATTATCAAACTTAAAAAAAGATGGTATTATTGATTTGATAAGCAAAAAAATAAAAATAATAAATAAAAATGCTCTTAAAAATTTATCTCAAGGGTATTAATACGTCCAAATTATCAATAAATGAAAAAAGCCTTTTAGAAATTTTAAAAGGCTTTTCTATTTTAAAGCAGCTACATCATAGTTGCTGCAATACGTTTATATATCCCTTTTTCAAGTTTAGTTCTAATTGCAGAAAAAGATTCAATAGTTTCCTCTACATCTTCCAATGTATGTGATGTTGTTGGTATTAGTCTCAAAAGAATCATTCCTTTTGGAATTACTGGATAAACAACAATTGAGCAAAATATACCATGATTCTCACGTAAATCATTAACCATAGCCATCGCTTCCGGAATATCACCTTCCAAAAATACTGGAGTAACACAGGTATTTGTTTTCCCAATATCAAATCCATTTTCTTTTAACCCATTCTGAAGTGCATTCACATTTTCCCACAGTTTTGCTTTTAATTCAGGCATTGTCCTTAACATATCCAACCGTTTTAGAGCTCCTTTCACCATAGGCATTGGTAAAGATTTTGCAAACATTTGAGAACGCATATTGTATTGTAAATATTGAATTATATCTTTATCTGCAGCAAAGAAAGCTCCAATACCAGCCATCGATTTTGCAAATGTTGCAAAATAAACATCTATTCCGTCTTGAACTCCCTGTTCAAATCCCGTACCTCTACCCTCTTTTCCTAGTGTTCCAAAACCGTGTGCATCATCAACTAATAATCTAAAGTTATATTCTTTTTTTAAATCAATAATCTCTTTTAGTTTTCCTTGCTCGCCACGCATACCAAAAACACCTTCAGAAATAACTAGAATTCCTCCATTGTGTTCCTCGGCTATTTTGGTTGCTCTTTGTAGATTTTTTTCTAAACTGTTAATATCATTATGCTTAAAAGTAAAACGCTTTCCTGGATGTAATCTAACACCATCAATAATACAGGCATGTGCATCCATATCATAAACAATAACATCGTTTTTACTTACCAAAGCATCAATAGCTGATACCATTCCTTGGTAACCAAAATTCACTAAATAAGCAGCCTCTTTTTCTTCAAAATCAGCTAATTCTTGTTCAAGTTGTTCATGAAATTGCGTATGCCCAGACATCATCCTAGCTCCCATTGGATATGCCATACCATATTCTTTAGCCGCTTCTGCATCAACTTTTCTTACCTCAGGATGATTTGCCAACCCTAAATAATCATTAATGCTCCATGTGATAACCTCTTTCCCATTGAACTTCATTCTGTTTGAAATTTCTCCTTCTAATTTTGGAAAAACATAATATCCTTCAGCTTGTTTTGCCCATTTTCCAAGTGGACCTTTATCTTTTACTATTCTTTCAAATAAATCTTTCATTATTAATTATTTTGGGCAAAATGTAAAATTTTACTTACATTCAATGAGATTGCAAAGTACGGTAATTTTTTTTTGCTATTCAAATGATAGTTGAACAAAAAAAAAGACTAAAAATAAATTTTAGCCTCTTTATAATTATTTTTATGATTTCCTATTTAATATATTCAACAACTTCATGAGCCTGTTTTTGAGTATCAAAAAATCCTTGGTCTCGCATCCAGTCATCACTATAAATTTTTTCCATATAACGAGAACCATGGTCTGGCAAAATTAAAACTACTTTTGAGTTTTCATTAAAATAACCCTTTTCTGCATATTGTAATGTTGCCTGCACTACTGCTCCGCTAGTATAACCTGTAAATAAGCCTTCTGTTAATGCTAATTCTCTAGCTCTATGTGCTGCAGCCTCATCTGTTACTTTTTCAAAAACATCAATCAAATCAAAATCGGTTGCTGTAGGTATTAAATTTTTCCCTAATCCTTCAATTCTGTATGGATATATTTCATTTTTATCAAATTCTCTTGTTTCATGAAATTTCTTTAAAATTGAACCAAAAGCATCAACACCTAGAGTTTTAATGGTTGGGTTTTGTTCTTTTAAATATTTAGAAACACCTGAGATTGTTCCTCCAGTACCACTTGCTGCAACTATATGCGTTACTTCTCCATTGGTCTGATTCCAAATTTCAGGACCTGTTGAGTGGTAATGTGCATCTCCATTTAACTTATTGAAATACTGATTAATATATACTGAGTTTGCCGTTTCTCTGTGAAGCCTTTTTGCTACTTCGTAATATGAACGTGGGTCATCTGCATTCACATGCGCTGGGCATACATATACTTTTGCTCCCATAGCTTTTAGCATATTAATTTTCCCTGCGGAAGCTTTAGAGTTAACTGCGAGTATACATTTATACCCTTTAATAATACTTACCAATGCAATACTAAAACCTGTATTACCTGAAGTTGTTTCAATAATAGTACTCCCTTTCTTTAATAATCCTTGCCTCTCAGCTTCTTCTATAATATGTATCGCTATTCTATCTTTCATAGAATGGCCAGGGTTAAAACCTTCATATTTTACATAAAAGTTACCAGTAAGATTTTTTGTTATTTTATTTAATTTAATTAGAGGAGTGTTACCAATAAGGTCTAAAATATTGTTACTTATACCTGTATTTTGTGTCATCTTTTAGAGTTTAATTCTAACTATGAGTTATTCTGTAAATATGTTATTCATAAAAAAACAATAACGTGCAAATTTAATAATTTTTTTTAAAACTTATGTAACCTTCTAAATCTAGAATAAAACTATAATCTCGAGCTACTTCTTTTAGTGCTTCAAACCTTCCAGATGCACCACCATGACCTGCTTCCATATTTGTATGCATTACTAAAATATTTTTATCTGTTTTTAATTCACGTAATTTTGCTATCCATTTTGCTGGTTCAAAATACTGTACTTGAGAATCGTTTAAACCAGTAGTAATTAGTAAGTTTGGATACTTCTGTTTAGAAACATTATCATACGGTGAGTAAGATTTTATATAATTATAATACTCTTTTTTATTTGGGTTTCCCCATTCATCATATTCTCCAGTAGTTAAAGGAATACTATCATCTAACATTGTTGTAAGAACATCTACAAAAGGAACAGATGCTACAACTCCATGAAACAATTCAGGATTCATATTTATAACAGCACCCATTAATAATCCTCCAGCTGAACCACCACTTGCATATAAATGTTCTTTGGATGTATATTGTTTTTTTATTAAAAATTTCGCGCAATCAATAAAGTCAGAAAATGTATTTTTTTTCTTTAACAGTTTTCCATCTTCATACCACTTTCTACCTAAGTATTCACTTCCTCTTACATGTGCAATTGCAAAAACAAATCCTCTATCTAACAAACTTAAGCGAGTTGAACTAAATCCTGCGTCTATTGTATGTCCGTATGAGCCATACCCGTATAAAAGTAAGGGGGTATTTGATGTTAATGATGTTTTTTTATGGTAAACTAAAGATATTGGAATTTTTGTTCCATCGGTAGCTGTTGCCCACAAACGTTCACTTTTATAATTATTTTTATTAAACTTCCCTCCTAAAACTTGTTGTTCTTTTTTAACTTCTTTTGTTTTAGTTACCACATTAAAATCTATCACAGAACTTGGAGTAGTCATGGAATTATATCCATAGCGAATTATATTTGTATCAAATTCCGGATTGAAATAAACGCCTGCAGCATATGCTTCTTCTTCAAATGGTAAGTAAAAGTCTTCCGAATTATCCCAACGTATAATTCTTATCTTATTTAAACCATTTATACGCTCTTCAACTACTAAAAAGTCTTTAAAAATAGAAATATCCTCTACTAAAACATTTGCCCTATGCGAGATAACATCAAACCAATTTTCTTTTAAAGTTTCCTTTTCAGGGGTTTTCATTAATTTAAAATTTGTAGCTCCATCTTTATTGGTAAGTATGTAAAAATAATCTCCATAATGTGCTATATTATATTCTAAATCACGTTCTCTTGGTTGAAACACCCTAAATTCTCCTGTTGGGTTTTCAGCTTCTAAAATACGGTATTCTGTAGAAACTGTACTATGCGAACCGATGATAATATACTTATCGGATTTAGTTCTATAAACGTAGGTGCTAAATGCCTCATCTTCTTCAAAATACACTTCAACATCTGTAGAAGGATCTGTACCTAAAATATGTCTAAATATTTTTTCACTACGCAAAGTTTCCGGATTTTTTTGTGTATAAAAAACAGTCTTATTATCGCTTGCCCAAGCTGCATTCCCCGTAGTGTTTTCGATTTTTTCAGGATATAATTCTCCTGTTATTAAATTCTTAAACTGTAGTGTAAATTGTCTTCGGCTTACAGTGTCAACCCCAAAAGAAATTAATTCATTATTTGGACTTACAGACAAGCCTGAAAGCCTGTAGTAATTATGCTTTTTAGCCATTTTATTAACATCAAACATAATTTCTTCTTGAGCTTCTAAGGTTTCCTTTTTACGGATATAAATAGGATATTGTTTGCCTTTCTCAAAGCGAGTTAAGTAGTAAAATCCATTTTTTTTATAAGGAACCGACTCATCATCTTCTTTAATACGAGATTTCATTTCTTTATATAACTCTTCCTGAAATTGCTTTGTATCAGCAGTTATAGCATCATAATATGAATTTTCTGCATTTAAATAATCAATAACTTTTGGATTTTCTCTCTCATTTAACCAATAATAATTATCAATTCTTACATCACCATGAATCTTCAACTTTTTTTCAATCTTTTCAGCTTTTGGTGGTTCAATAATATTCTCTATCATTTTAAATAATTTCTCTAATCGGCAAAAGTACTATATTTGCCATTGAAATAGATTAAATTTATACTAAAATGTTTGGAGACTTATCGGAAATGATGACGAAGCTTAAAGAAGCTCAGCTAAAAATTGAAGAAACTAAAAAGCGTTTAGATACGGTTTTAATTAACGGGGAAGCCGGAAATGGCGATATAAAAGTTACAGTTACGGCTAATGGAATTGTTAAGAATATTTCAATTTCTGAAAATCTAAAAGATAAAGAAGAGATTGAAGATTATTTGATTATTGCACTTAATAAATCATTACAAAAAGCAAGTGAAATACGCGAGAATGAGCTAGCTCAAGCTGCTAAAAATGGAATGCCAAATATTCCTGGTTTAGATTTACTTGATTAGTTTTAAACTATTCGACAAAAAAATCATCTTTAAAACCTATTAAAAATACTTTTTCTTGTGCCCTAGTAATGGCTGTATATAACCACCTCAAGTAATCAATATTCTGCCCTTCTGGTAAATAAGGTTGCTCTATAAAAACATTTTTCCATTGTCCCCCTTGCGATTTATGACAAGTAACTGCATACGAGAATTTAACTTGCAGTGCATTAAAGTACTTACTTTTTTTAATTGCTAGTAATTGTTTGTATTTCGATTTTTCGTGAGCAAAATCTTTTGCTACCTCTTGGTACAGCCTATTAGAATCATTATAAGAGAGTGATGGAGATTCTGAATTTATGGTATCTAACAACAGTACTGTTTCAAAAGGTTTTTGATTTGGGTAATCAATCATACGAATTTTAACTTCAGCAAATTGAAACCCATATAATTCTTTTATATTAAAAATTTCTAAAATTTCACAAATATCTCCATTGGCAATAAAACCTGCTTCACTTGTATCTTTTATCCAAAAATAATTGTTTTTAACAACCATTACGTAATCTCCGGTTGAAATTTCATTCTCTTGCCCTCTAATTTTACTTCTAATTTGCTGATTGTATTGATTTGCTCTCTTATTTGATCGAACTATAAAAGTGGTGTCCTCAACTCCAATATTATCGTAAGCTGTATTTATAGCATCTTCAATTTCATAACCATCAATAAGTCTAATTAAATCAGGAAACCCTAATTGAAATTGAAAATTACTAAATCCGTTATTCCTCAAAATTAAACGAAGTTGAGTAGCGTTAATTAAAATACCAGAGTCTTTATGCTGGCGCATAACTTCATCTAATTCAATTTCTGTAACATCTTTTTGGTAATTTAATGTCAATTTATGTACATCTAAAGCGGGGCTAATATCCAATTTTACAGGAGGTAATTGAGCCGTATCTCCTATTAAAATTAATTTGCAATGAATTCCAGAGTACACATAAGAAATTAAATCATCTAATAATGAATTATTTTCAAAAAGCTTCGTTCCCGAAGGGGAATCAGGAATCATAGAGGCTTCGTCAACAATAAATATTGTATTTGTATGCTTATTTGTTTGTAATACAAAGTCTACTCCACCAGATTTATTTTTTCGTGGGTGGTATATTTTTTTATGAATTGTAAAAGCTTGTCTGTTAGCATATCCTGAAATAACTTTAGCCGCTCTTCCTGTTGGAGCCAGCAACACGGCTTTTTTACTTGCCCTCCATAAATTATTAACTACTGTACTAATTGAAGTTGTTTTACCAGTTCCTGCATATCCTTTGATTAAAAATAGAGCTTCCTTTTTATCTTCAAAAATAAATTTTGATAGTTTTTCTAATAATACGTCTTGTGACATTGTAGGTTCAAAAGGGAACTTATCAATAATATCATTATAAAATTCTTGTGCAGTTTTTATCATATTTTAAATAAAATTCAAATATACAAATTGATTTATGCCGAAAAATTTTTCTCATTAAAAAAAATTTGTAGATTTGCGTACACACATAAATAAAATACAAATGATAACATTTTTAATTATAATAGCTGGTATTATTGTTACTGGTTTTTTAGCTTATGCCATTGTTAATTATATTCCAAGAAAACTACATTGGATTATTTCAATTATATTAATTGCCTTAGCAGCATTTTTAGTTTATAAAATTAACTTTGAAATTCAAAAACCTGTTCAATTTAATAAAGCTAAAAAAGTTAAGTACGCTAAAGTAATTAAAAACTTAAAAATTATCCGTGATGCCGAAGTTGCTTATAAAAAGGTAACTGGTAAATACACTGCTGATGGTGAAGGATTAATTAAGTTTATTGATACTGCAAAATTTGCCTTAACACAAACTAAAAACGTGCCTAAAACCATTCACCTTAGTGGAGGAATAACTAAAGAAATTGAAGAAAGAGTTGTTGATACTATTGGTTATGAACCGGTAAAAACGCTTTTTACAGGTAGAGATTACAAAAACATGCTTCAAATTCCTAATACTGACCAGAAATTTAAAATTGAAGTCGGTGAAGTTGAAAAAATAGCAGGTATTAAAGCTCCTGTATTTGAAGTGAAGGTTGACAAAGCTTTAATTTTAAAAGGAATGGACAAAAATTTAATTGCACAAGAAAGAGAAGCAATTGGTGGTGAAGAAATTAGGGGTGCATTTATTAGAATTGGCTCTTTAAATGAAGTAAGTGAAGATGGAAACTGGCCTCCTTTTTATGATAAAGAAGATAATCAAAATAAAGAATAACAAGATAGATTTAAAAAATCTACAAGAAAATCATTTATCCATCCAACTTAGTTTGGATGGATTTTCTTTTTGTATATATAATAAAATACAAGAAGAAATAGGGGCTTTTTTCGTTTATGAATTTGATGATACATCTATCTCTCCATACAAGCATTTAGCATTAATTGAAGAAATATTTGAGCAAGAAGTTCTACTTCAAGAAAAGTATCATGCTGTAAATGTT
>Ga0256840_1000499_pt1 | contig 40028 bp, 36 predicted proteins | sample 355202metaG_FD_185969 | JGI IMG/M metagenome (GOLD analysis project Ga0256840, IMG submission 185969) | Hydrothermal vent microbial communities from Mid Atlantic Ridge, Atlantic Ocean - 355-202 | ecosystem: Environmental > Aquatic > Marine > Hydrothermal vents | place: Atlantic Ocean: Mid...
CCATGCGCGATCATTGATTGTATTACCTGCATCCATTAAATCATTAGCAAGCTGATCATTATTAGAAAGTACCGCACTAATATGATGACCTAATGCTATGATGCAAGCACCGGTTAAAGTAGCCGCGTCAATAACAATAGAGGGATTATATTTGCCGACATAGGTAAGTGCATCACATAACACTAAACGACCTTCTGCATCGGTATTTAAAACCTCAATGGTGATTCCTTTCATGGATGTCACGATATCACCAGGTTTAGATGCTCTGGCGCTTGGCATGTTTTCTGCAGCCGCTAAAACTACAACGAGATTGATTTCTAATTGCATTTCAGCACATGCTTTAAGTGTACCTAACATGCCTGCAGCACCGCCCATATCAAATTTCATTTCATCCATATTAGCACCTGGCTTTAATGAAATTCCACCCGTATCAAAGGTTACACCTTTACCGACTAATGCTATTGGTTGTTTATTTTTATCTTTGGCTCCAAAGTATTGTAAGACAATCATCTTTCCCGGCTCATCGCTACCTTTACTTACCGAAAGGAAAGAGCCCATACCCAATTTTTCCATATCCGCTTCTTCGAGTGTTTCGATATCAACGTTTTTATAGTCTTTGGCTAGCTTACTTGCAATATCTGCAATATAAGATGGCGTACATACATTACCGGGGTGATTGGCTAAGTTACGGGTGAGATTCATTCCTTTTGATATCGCAACACCGTTATTCAACGCGGAAAGGTGTTCTTGTTTTCCATGAATATAAATTTCTTTCAGAGTAGGGTTGTCTTTTTTGTTGCTTTTATAATCTTGGAGTTGATATAGGCTATCTGCAAAAGCTATCACCGTTTGGGTAACAGCCGTATATTGTTGTTCTTTTTGCGTGTTTTCGGTTAAGTAACTATTGACGCTCTCAATAGATGAGTTTTGTATTACTTTGCAAGCCGCTTGCGAAGCTTGATTAACTATTTTCGCTGAGTACTCCTCTTGTTTGCCACAACCAATTAACAGTATGCGAGAGGCGGTTACACCAGTAATATCGTAAAGCATTAATGAGTCCGCAATGTCAGCTTTAAAATCACCTTTTTCTAGTATTGCGTTGATTTGTCCGTTACTCGCTTTATCGATTTGGATACCAGCATCGCTGAGCTTTGTTTTTTTCTTATCTGAAAAAACAGAAATAATGATACAGTCTTGTGTATCAGTTACAGGGTTATTGTTTGAATTTAAGGTAAATTTCATGAGGCTTCCAGATAGGATATTTAAGTTTTAAGCACAGGGATTATAGACCTTGTAAACCCAGATCGAAATAGCCGAATAAAAATACTCAGATTTAAAATAGAATAGTTGTACCTTTATAAGCAAACTACTATATAATTACGCGTTTTTAAATTAGCCAAAATACGTTGTTTGAACGCGTACTTTGGTATTCAACAACAAGCATAAAGCAAGAGTATAGTCATGGCAGAAGACCTAGAGAAGTATCGTAATATTGGCATTTTCGCACACGTAGATGCAGGTAAAACAACCACAACGGAGCGTATCCTAAGCCTTACTGGTAAAATTCATAAAATAGGTGAGGTTCACGATGGTGAAGCTACAACCGATTTTATGGAGCAAGAAGCGGAACGTGGTATTACTATCCAGTCAGCAGCGGTTAGTGCTTTCTGGAAAGATCACCGCATGAATATTATTGATACACCAGGTCACGTTGACTTCACAGTGGAGGTTTATCGCTCACTGAAAGTACTTGATGGCGGCGTTGGTGTTTTCTGTGCATCAGGTGGTGTTGAACCACAATCAGAAACTAACTGGCGATATGCCAACGAATCTGAAGTTGCTCGCATAATCTTTGTTAATAAATTAGACCGTGTAGGTGCTGATTTTTATCGTGTAGTAAAGCAAGTTGAAGATGTTTTAGGTGCCAATCCATTAGTAATGGTTTTACCGATAGGCACTGAAGATAAATTTACTGGTGTTGTTGATTTGCTAACACGCAAGGCGTGGGTATGGGATGGTTCCGATGATCCTTTAGCTTACGAAATTCAAGATGTACCTGCTGATATGGTTGATCAAGTCGAAGAGTGGCGTGAAAAGCTTATCGAAACAGCCGTTGAAGTTGATGATGATGCAATGGAGCAATACCTTGAAGGCAACGAGCCTGACATGGATACCATTAAAGCTTGTATCCGCAAAGGTACACGTGAGCTAACTTTTTTTCCGACATACACAGGGTCAGCCTTTAAAAATAAAGGCATTCAGTTAATTCTTGATGCAGTCATTGATTATTTGCCAAACCCTATGGAAGTTGACCCTCAGGCAGAGACAGATGAAGAAGGCAATGAAACGGGTGAATTTGCGATTGTTGATCCAGAAAAGCCTTTGCGAGCTTTAGCCTTTAAGATTATGGATGATCGCTACGGGGCTCTGACCTTTATTCGTGTCTATTCAGGCAAGCTTGAGAAAGGCATGACAGTTCTCAACTCAGCCACAGGCAAGACCGAGCGTATAGGTCGTATAGTTGAGATGTCAGCAGACGATCGTATTGAGCTAGATGGCGCACAAGCGGGAGACATTGTTGCAATTTTGGGTATGAAAAATGTTCAAACAGGCCATACCTTATGTGACCCAAAAAGCCCTGCTATCCTTGAACCGATGGTATTCCCTGATCCAGTAATCTCGATTGCCGTATCACCAAAAGATAAAGGCGGTTCTGAGAAAATGGGTGTTGCCATTGGTAAAATGGTTGCTGAAGATCCTTCGTTCCGTGTTGAAACAGATGAAGATAGTGGTGAAACTATTCTTCGTGGAATGGGGGAATTACACCTAGATATTAAAATTGATATTTTAAAGCGTACACACGGTGTTGATGTTGAAGTGGGTAAACCACAGGTTGCCTACCGTGAAACAATCACATCTCGCATAGAAGATAGCTACACACACAAAAAGCAATCAGGTGGCTCTGGTCAGTTTGGTAAAATTGATTACATCATGGAGCCTAATGAGCCGGGTGAAGGATATGAATTTGAATCAAAAGTTACCGGTGGTAACGTACCTCGAGAATACTGGCCCGCTGTAGAGAAAGCATTTGGCCAGATGATGGATAATGGTGTGCTTGCAGGCTTCCCTGTTCTTGATGTTAAAGTTACCTTGCTTGATGGTGCTTACCATGCAGTCGATTCATCAGCAATGGCATTTGAACTAGCTGCAAAAGGGGCTTTCCGCCAGACTATGCCGAAAGCAGGTGCTCAGTTAATTGAACCAATCATGAAGGTTGATGTGTTTACACCAGAAGATCACGTTGGTGATGTTATTGGTGATATGAATCGTCGTCGTGGCATGATTAAATCACAAGAATCAGGTCCAACAGGAGTACGCATTAAAATTGACGCACCACTGGCTGAAATGTTTGGCTACATCGGTGATTTGCGCACAATGACTTCTGGTCGTGGGCAATTCTCTATGGAATTCTCACACTATATGCCTTGTCCTAAGAATGTAGCGGAAGAAGTCATAAAAGAAGTTAAAGAGCGCGAAGAAGCTAAAAAGAAATAATCAACTATTTGTTGAATAAAAAAATACTCGTATCGAAAGACACGGGTATTTTTTTATGTTGAAATTAGCGTACACTGTTTATTTACTTATTTGTTACGGTTTTTACAACAGGAAATATTTAATGATCAATAATGATGTACTTCGTAGACTGCGCTATACCTTTGAGTTAAGTGACTCAGATATGATGCGCTTAGCAAGCTCGTCAGACACTAAAGTGACGCGTGCGGAAATAAGTGATTGGCTAAAAAAAGATGATGACCCTTCACAAAAAAAGTGTAATGATTTTCAGTTGGCTATTTTTCTTAATAATTTTATTGATGCTAAGCGTGGCAAGCAAGAGGGAAAAGAGCGCGCGCCTGAAAAATCACTAAGTAATAACCTCATTTTTACAAAGTTGAAAATAGCGTTAAATTTACGTGCCGAGGATGTGATAGAAATATTAGCCTTAGCAAACTTTAAACTTAGTAAACACGAGTTAAGTGCCTTTTTCAGGAAGCAAGGACATAAGCACTACCGTGAATGCAAAGATCAAATACTAAGAAACTTCTTACAAGGGTTACAATTTAAATACCGAGCTGTAACAGCTTCAGATAAAAAAAAGACAAAACTCATTAATAGTCATGAAAAAAAACCTAAGCCTTCAACTTCTAAATATAAATGGAAAGGTATAGAAAAGGTCAAACCTTCTTCTAAATAAATCAAGGGATGTGCACAAAGCACTTACTTCCGCACGATTAGGATCGACTGGATGCACTAATCGCTCTTTGCTTCCAATAGTAACCACCTGCAGAGGCAATTATAACAATTGCAGCATAGACAGCATAATTCATGAGGGTTATCCCCTCGCTTGATTGCAAGGCTACTACCAGCATTACAAACACAGTAAGAAGCCCAGCAAGAAAACTATGAAGTAACGTTTTACGTCTAGCAATGCCTGCAGTTATATAACCACCTATAAAAATAATGGCAAAAAAAACAGGGATTGCAATAATATAGCGAACTGCATCATGAAACTGACTAATATAAGGATATAAGAAAATATAAACTATCTTCATTAACAAGGATGCAATTATTATAAATAATGCACCACTTAAAAGTGCTTTAATAGAAAGGTTTAAGTTCATAATAATGTGAGTTTACCTTGTGACTTTAATTGCTCTTGGTTTCATTCGTGTTGTCATTCTACGTAGCTCTATTTATTTTGATGCTGACAAAGTTTTTCCAGTCATTAAGTCATGTAAAATATTTGCTGCCTCATAAAGAAAAACATCAACATCCTTCTTTTTTGTAAATATATCATCATTCTTTTTTTCTTGCGCATCTCTGAGCTCTTTCATCGTTTTATATGAGGACTTACCATTTGCAACTTGAAGTTGGTTCTCCAGCTCTAAAAGTTTCTTATTAAAAGCGCTACGCTTTTCCTGGCGTTTCGCAAGGTTTAGAGACAAGACTTTCTCATTTCCCGCATTGACTAGTAATTTCAGGCGGTTAAAAGTAGAAACGTATTTTGGTGTTTGATTCCTTCGTTGGACGGAATTTTTTTCTGCTTGTTTAATAGCTGTTTCAGGGATCGCGCTATTGAATTTTCGATGTTGTGCCTCATCGATATGCCTCCATGGTAGCGCGTTCTTATAGGCACGCTCTCCAAAATCACCTTCGATTTTAGGTAGATTCCAAGAAATATCAGGAACAACGCCTTTATGCTGCGTACTATCGCCATTAATTCTAAAGAATTGTGCGGTAGTGATTTTAATTTCCCCTAAAGGTTTATCAAATGATTTTCGCGTGTATGAATTTAATGGAAGTACAGTCTGCACAGTACCTTTACCAAAGGTAGTTTCACCGATTATAACCGCCCGTTTATAATCTTGCATCGCTCCTGCAAATATTTCGGAGGCAGAAGCACTGCCTTTATCAATCATTACTGCCATAGGGCCATCATAAATAAAGCCTGAGTCATTATCTTTTAAAATATCAGTCCTGCCACTACTGTCCTTTATTTGAACCACAGGGCCGCGATCAATAAATAAATCTGTGAGTGAAACAACCTCACTAAGAGAGCCACCACCATTTCCTCGAAGATCTATAATTAGATTATTAATACCTTCTTTTTTAAGTTCTAGCAGGAGTTTTTTAACATCACGCGTCGTGCCAGCATACTCTTTATCGCCACGGCTGCGAGCTTTAAAATCAATATAGAATGAGGGTAGCGTAATCACTCCGATTTTATCAGTACCGATATTTATAATGCGTTTACTTGCAGCTTGATGCTCAAGTTTAATTTTATCTCTTACAATGGTTACAATTTCTGGCTTACCGCTTAAACCAGTCTCATGAGGTAACACAGAAAGTACTACCGTTGAACCTTTCTTGCCTCGAATAATATTAACAACATCACTTAAACGCCAGCCTACGATGTCCTTTACATTTTCCTTGCTATCTTGACCAACACCAATAATACGATCACCAGCAGCAATTTTTCCGCTCAGATCTGCGGGTCCACCAGGCACTACGCTAATGATTTTTGTATGTTCATCATCAGTACGAAGTACCGCGCCGATTCCGCTTAAAGAAAGGCTCATTTGAATATCAAATTGTTCTGATGAGCGTGGCGATAGGTATGAGGTATGTGGCTCAATTGCAGTTGCATATGAATTTGCAATGGTTTGAAATAGTTCATTGGGTTTGATCTGAGCAGTGCGTTTAGCCATATTTAGATAACGTTTTTTGAGGCTTTTTAAAGTTTCTTCGTGAGTTTTATCTGCTAAAATTTGATTAATATAGTCATTTTTTATGCGTTTTTCCCATAACGCATCCAATGCTTGGACATCACTCGCCCATGTAGCATCTTTACGATCAATATTATAATTTTCATTTTTTGTTAAATCGAGTTTTTTGGCTATGTGCTGGGTTGCATACTCTGAGCGCTCTTTTACGCGCAGCTGATAAATTTTAAAGATACCCACAGCGACATCGGTGTTTCCACGATCAATATAGTCATCGAACTTATCTTTATATTGGTTGAAGCCGTTAATATCAGCTTGAGTGAAGTAGACCTTACTCGGATCTAGTTGTTTTAAGTATTGTGTTAATATTTTTTCAGAAAAACTGTCATCAAGATTAAACTTTTTATAGTGAAACCGCTTTAACATTTTATTGATAAGCGAAAGTTCAAAATTATGACGCGGTGAAAGCTCTAGTGTACTAAGATTTGTTTGCGACATGTTATCCGTTTCATCGGATTTAGAAGTGCCACTAGAAATTTGAGTGCTTAGAGACGGAACACTATTTCCTGCTTTTGCAACATCCTCTGTCATTGGTGGCTTACCTAGACATCCCCCTAAAAGGAGTAGTAATAGACTAAATAGAGAAGCATGTAATATTACTATATGTGGTGTTTTTTTCATTGAGTTTTTCATCATCTAAAGTAGTTCTATAATAAATAAATTGGGGTAATTAGGTTAAAAAATAGGCGGAAATCATACCACCCGTTGTGTAAAAAGACTAATTTTAACAAATTCTTAAGGAAACTCTGAGTATAAAGTTAAGCTGGGTAGAGAAATGAATCAGCTTTGTAAGCCTTTTAAGTATTTAAACAATAAACGAGATGCTTTGGGAGGCTTATTATTTTGTAATTCTTTATTTGTATTACGAACCAGTTGCCTCAGGTGTTGACGATCAGCATCATCAAATTGATTAACCAACTCATTCATTAAGTCATTATCCCCCGCAATAAGTTTATCGCGCCATTCTTCTAGCTGATGAAACACCTCTAACTCCCGCTCTTGAGGTAATGAGAGCATTTTTATTTCAGCTAAAATAGTGCTGGTATCTTCTTCTGTCATAAGACTAGCAATAAAGCGTAACTGTCTTTGCAAGGCAGCTTTTTTTAAACGCTTCGCTAATAAGACAGCTTCTATCATTCTTTCTGAGAGGCTGATTTTTTCAAATTTACTGTTTGGCATTTCAACTAATTGGCGACCTAAGTCATGTAATGCCTTCATCTCACGTTTTATTTTTGTTTTATTGGGTCGTTCGCTATACGGCTCACCGGTATGCGGGTTAATATTATCAAGTTGGTGTGAATTATCAGTCATGCTAATTTAGCTCAGGTAATACTTTTATAGAGATAGGGTCTTCCCAGAGCTTTTTCATGGTCAGATGAGCTTGCTTCTTATTGCTACTATTGTAAATACTTAATGTTGCTTTGCAAGTCGCCCCCCCTTCTACATTGAAGCAATATCGCTCTAGTTGATGATCTTTAAGAATTCTTTGTAATTGTCGTGCAACGGGAATTCCTGTTTCTAAGACCTCAATATCACTTCCAATAATGTGACGAATTTCTGGTAATAAGAAAGGGTAATGGGTACAACCTAAAATTAAAGCGTCAACCCCTTGATCAAGTAAAGGTGAAATATATTTCTTTAATAAAGAGACCGTTTTATCACTGTTTAACTCATAAGCTTCAACCTGCTCAACTAAACCGGGACAAGCTTGAGCAAGGACTTTTTTATCCTGGGCGTAGCGCTCTGTTAAACCAAGTAGTCTTTCACTATTAATGGTTCTTTGTGTGGCAAGTACTCCGATAACCCCATTTTTGCTCAGCTGGCTCGCTGGTTTAATAGCAGGCTCTAAACCAATAACTGGAACATCAACATTAGTCCGTAATATCTCCGCAGCTTCGGCTGTAGCGGTATTACAAGCAATAACTATTGCCTTAGCGCCTTGATTTAATAAAAATTCAGTAATCTGCTGTGATCGTTGCTGAACATATTTTGCACTTTTATCACCATAAGGCGCATGTACCGAGTCACCAACATAGATAAGATTTTCATGAGGCAGCAGATGATGAATTTCTTTTAAAACAGAAAGCCCTCCAAGACCTGAGTCGAATACCCCGATTGGACACTCGTCACCGAAAGTTATCATCGTTTATTCGTTATAAAAATTATTGTAGTGCAAGCTATTTGCCACGAATATAATTGATCATCGCATTGTATTTAGGGGAGCGCGTACCTGCTTTTTCAAGCATCGGAAAGATATTGCGATCATCAATCGCAGCAATGCCATTAAAGTGCATCAGCATATCACCACCCGCACGATTCCATGCACGCAAGTATTTACTATAAGCACTTCCCATTTGCGGGCTACGGTTTGCTTTTGCAAATAGACTGTAGACTTTTGGGTCATGGATCACATGAGGGCGATCAACGCGTAATAAATGCTGCCCTCCCTCATAACCTAATAACTTAAGCTTATACTTTCTTGCTAGCGCTACATTCTTTTTAACTCTATCTTCTATCGCATTTTCAATGGCTCCACCTTGGTAGTTATCTTTTGCTAAACCACCGTTTAATATTTCTCTAAAGAGTTGATTGATACCTGCATTGCCTTGGTTGGCCCAACGCTTAACTAGAGGACGATTTTCAATGCGTGCAATGTAATCACCAAAATAGGGAGCTACTGCATATGCATCAAATGACTTGTAACAGTTGCCACCAACTAGTGGGCAATTCATTAACTCTTCACCCATTTTTGGAGCTGAACCATAGGCTGACACCACACAAACTGCTCGATTTCCAAGATTTTGTTTGAAAATCCGGCACATTTCTTTACTCCGTTTTGCATTGTAATTTAATGCTAAAAATAAACGTCGTGTTCCTGGGTTTTTAATATCTAGCTTACCCCGTGGCCACAATTTTAAACCTTGTTGGGATGCATAATGTGTTGCTGGGTACATTGAGTTCCACACTTCATTCGAGTATTCAACATACACTTTCTGACGTGGGTTTAAACGCCGTTTAACTGTTTGAGCAAAATTCTGCATAAAGCTGTCCGTTGCTTTGTGTGGCATTGAAAACCATGGTGCAGTTTGTGTAGCATTAGCAAGGTCAATCATTGTTTCAACAGGCATGCCAGCATTATGATTATAAAATGCTGTCTGCGGTGTTGCTCTATCTTTCCAATGTGTAAGTTGGGTTAGTTTAGTATTTTGCCAAGGCATAAAACGTATTGAGTTAAATGGTCTGGCAGTTTGTAAGTATTCTTGATTAAAGGTTTGACGGGTATAAGTCTTTGCGTATTTCTGTGGAATTACTTTAATATTACGAATATGATTACGTGGGTTTATACGTGTAATATGTAAACGAAGCTTTCGTTTGGCAGATTTTAAGTTAAAGTCAATACGACCAGGGATCTGACGAATAATTTCCACATCACCGTGTACGCTTATATCACCATCACCTTGATAGGTTACAAAGTGTCTGCCAACAGGAAAGTTGGCTGGCATATCCCAAATGGCGTTAATTGAAGTGAAAATAGGCCTTTCTCCACGTGCTGGCAAACGGGTAGGCCAGCCATTGGCATCAACAGAAACTAGCTCGTTTTCTTTGGTGTTAAAAGATTTTTTGCGGGTACAACCAGGGTCAATCGGGCGGTTACGCTGCCAATCAAATTCACACGATGTTATCCAGCCTCGAGAAATTTTAAAAATATCAATAAAAGGGTTAGATGACCCTAGGTGATGTAAGCCACTTGTGTTGTAGCCTAAACGGTGTCCTGGCGCTGCTTGTGCTGTTGATTTTATTGTCGTCATAGCGAGCAAAGCTGAGGTAACTGTGAGCTGAATCAACATCCGTGTTGTTCTGTTCAAAAACATAAAAATCCCTTTTTAATTTATGTGTTAGAAGGATTTTAACCTTTCCTTTCGCATCTTGCACGGAAATTGTGCAACTCAAAAAAGGGGCACTTAATGAGGGTTTCCTTATGCGCACCGAATGCAATGTGCACAACCATGATGCAACTTGTATTTTATTTGCACTATTTTGTCTACCCCTAAAGTCTAGTATTCTCAAGTAAATCAATCATATATCATGAAAACATATATAAATTAAAGGAGAGTAGTATATGAGCATGAGAATATTGCAAGACCTTGGTGTTGAGCGTTGTAAGGATGGCTACTTACAGAACCCTGAAGATTGGAATAAAGAGATGGTTTTTAAATTAGCTAGTGAATGGAAAGGTATGGAGGTAAGAGACGAGCATTTTCCCATTCTAGAGTTTATACGTGAGTTTCATGCTGAGCATCAAATTACGCCCGATGTACGCGATACAACTAAATTTTTAGTCCAAAAAGGCTATGATAAAAAAGAAGCTAAGAAATATTTGTTTAAACTTTTTCCTAATGGGTATATGCAACAAGGTGTACAGCTAGCAGGTATGAGAAGACCTACCGCCTGGTGTGTTGGGTAAAATTCTAGGCTATAAATATTTCAGGTATAAAAAAACCCGCTGAAAATAGCGGGCTTTTTTATACCTGTTTCTAGTAATTTAGAAAGTAGGGCCTGCTGTTTTAGCAAGCTCTGCTTGTTTTTTAATAAGATCTAACTGTCCTGCAACTTTGTTGGCTAGTTTAATTGCCTTCTTTTCTTTGCCGTCTTTTGCAAGTTCTTCGGCCTTCTTAATCATTTTACCCATGTCACGCCATTCAAAGCCAATTGACTTAGCTTCTTTTTGCGCATCTTTAGCGGCTTTAATTGCATCTGCTGAACCACCGGCCATAGCGGGTGCTGATAATGCTGTTAATGAAAGTGCGATGGTTGCTATTGCAAGTTTAATTCTCATTCATTCCTCCTGAGTTAAATGGATATTTCAAATGTAAAAGTAGTTTTCTTTAAATTATTGACTACATTTCTATTGATACCAGTTTACCTTCTAAAGGTCAATCTCTATAATAATCGGCTAATTTAAGCTTATTCTAATATTTAGCACATGAAACTAAATATTGTTAAGATTTTTTAACTAAAAACGCTTATGCTACTGCTCCCAATAACACACCAACCGTTGGAAAACAATTATGAGAATACTCGAAGAAGCCTTAACATTTGACGATGTTTTATTAGTTCCCGCACATTCAAATGTATTACCTGCTGAGGTTGATTTGGGCACTCAACTGACAAAAAAAATCCGCTTGAATATTCCAATGTTATCGGCCGCGATGGATACGGTTACCGAAGCTAATCTAGCGATCTCATTAGCTCAGGAGGGTGGCTTGGGTATCGTGCATAAAAATATGACGATAGAGCAACAAGCGCATATTATTAGTAGCGTTAAACGTTTTGAAAGTGGCATTATTAAAGAGCCAATTACCATAGCAGCTGACATGTCGATTGGTGATGTTATGGCGTTGACTGCAAAGCATAAAATTTCTGGCGTTCCGGTGGTAGAAAACGGTGATGACTTGGTCGGTATTGTTACCAGTCGAGACCTTCGTTTTGAAACTAAACTTGATCAGCCCGTTTCTTCCATAATGACAACCAAAGAAAAACTTGTGACGGTATCCGAAGGGGCGAGTAAGGATGAAATTAAAAAATTATTACATACCCATCGTATAGAAAAGGTCCTTGTTGTAAATAATGACTTTAAATTACGCGGTTTGATAACAGTAAAAGATATTCAAAAATCTACCGATTTCCCAAGTGCCTGTAAAGATGAATCTGGTAGTTTACGCGTCGGTGCAGCTGTTGGAACAGGTCATGGTACAGAAGCTCGTGTGGAGGCATTGGTTGAAGCTGGAGTTGATGTCATTATTGTTGATACTGCTCATGGACACTCACAAGGTGTTTTAGATCGTGTTAAATGGGTGAAAACAACCTTCCCAACTGTTGAGGTGATTGGTGGTAATATCGCTACAGGTGAAGCTGCTTTAGCTTTGGTTGAAGCAGGAGCTGATGCCGTAAAGGTGGGGATCGGGCCTGGCTCAATTTGCACAACTCGGATGATAGCGGGTGTTGGTGTGCCGCAAATAACTGCAATTATGAATGTCGCAAAAGCCTTAAAACCTAGTGGCGTCCCATTAATTGCTGATGGTGGTATTCGTTTTTCAGGTGATATTGCGAAGTCATTAGCCTCTGGCGCTCACTGTGTCATGTTGGGTGGAATGTTTGCAGGAACGGACGAAGCTCCTGGGGATATTATTATCTATCAAGGTCGCTCTTATAAGTCGTATCGAGGAATGGGTTCACTAGGTGCGATGGCAGATGGCTCAAGCGATCGATACTTTCAAGAATCAGAAAATGCTGCAGATAAATTAGTACCGGAAGGTATTGAAGGGCAGGTGCCGTACAAAGGGCCATTATCACCAATAATCCATCAGTTAACAGGTGGTATACGCTCTAGCATGGGCTATGTAGGCTGTAAAGATTTACAGGAGATGCGTAATAAGCCTGAGTTTGTACGCATTACTGGGGCTGGTATGAAAGAATCGCATGTTCATGATGTGACGATTACTAAAGAAGCGCCAAATTATCATTCATAACTATCATTTTTGATAGATCACATTTCATAAAAGAAAGTATTGCTATAGCTTGTCGATACTTTAATAAAGTTACAGTTTGGGGTTTTATGCAAATAAACTATGCACAAGTCGATCAAAAAGCATTGGCAAAAGATATTGATTTAATCAAAGAAAAAATTGGTAAACCAACCCAAGAAGATTTAAATCACCTCAAAAAAGTTGAATGGTGGGGACGGTTTTCAGCGCTGCTAGGTTATTCGGTTGCTTGGATTTTTCCGCTGAATATTCTTGGCGCTTTCTTAATTAGCTTAGGTAATATTAGTCGCTGGGCCAATGTTGCGCATCCTGTTATGCATGGTGCTTATGACAAAGTCCCAAATATACCGGAACGTTATACGCGCAAAGGTTTTGCAAAAGGTTGGCGGCGAGTTATTGATTGGTTGGATTGGATTGATCCTGCTGCATGGGATTATGAGCACAATAAAAAACATCATTATAATTTAGGTGAGGAAGCAGACCCGGACAATATTGAGCTAAATTTACAATGGCTGCGTGAATCCAGTTTTCCTATGTGGGTACGTTATGTCATCGTTATTGGTTTTGCAGGGATTTGGAAAATTGCTTACTACGCCCCGCAAACATTAAAGATGTTGGCTAATTATGAAAGAAAAAAACGAGGTGAGCCTGAGTATGATACCTTCTTGCGAGCAGGTGCTTGGAGTCCGTTTGCAGAAGATGGTAAACGACTATGGCTAAGTTGCATCCTGCCATATGTAGGTTTTCGTTTTGTATTAATGCCTTTACTATTTTTACCGTTAGGCACTGATGCTGTTTTAAATGTGTTCATGGCTTCACTGCTGGCAGAGTTTTTTGCTAATTTACATTCGTTTTTTGTGATTATACCAAATCATGCTGCAGAGGATATTTACCGGTTTGAACAGCCAACGAAAGGTCGTGGCGAGTTTTACTTACGTCAAATTATTGGCACGGTAAATTATAATACAGGCTCTGACCAAGTTGACTTCATGCACGGTTGGTTGAACTATCAAATAGAGCACCACTTATTTCCATCCATACCCTTAAATCATTACCAAGAAATGCAGCCTTTAGTAAAAGAAATTTGCAAAAAACATAATTTACCGTATCGACAAGATACCGTATTTAAACGTTTATGGATGACGATAGAGTTAATGGTAGGAAAAACCAACCAATTAGTCATCAAACACGCATAACAATTTAATCACCTGAATCCGTGACTTCAATGCGGATAGCAGGGCGTAAGATATTGGTTTAGCACGGGATTTTGAAAAATCTTAGCTTCGCCATTAGGTTAAGCGGGTGTTTTTTAACCCGCGATGAATCAATACGCTTGCGTACTGTGCCGTAGTGAAGTCACTGATTCAGGTAATCAGTAGTAAATAAAGAAACACATTTATAGTAACTCTGGAAAGCATCGAATGAGCCCATCAAACATCCATAATGACCGCATCTTGATTCTAGACTTTGGTGCGCAGTATACGCAGCTTATAGCTCGCCGTATTCGCGAAGTAGGGGTTTATTGTGAGATTTACCCGTGGGATGTGAGTGATCAAGATGTTATTGATTTTAAAGCCAAAGGGGTTATTTTATCTGGCGGGCCAGAATCTACCATCGCAGATAACCCTCCCATTGCACCAGCAGCCGTTTACGATTTAGGCGTGCCTGTTTTGGGTATTTGTTACGGCATGCAAACGATGGCAATGCACTTTGGTGGTAAAGTTGAAACAGCTGATCATCAGGAATATGGTTATGCACAGGTAAGGGCGCGCGGACATACGGCTTTATTTAAAGATATTGAAGATGAAGTCAATGCAGAGGGTCATGGCTTATTGGATGTTTGGATGTCGCACGGTGATCATGTTGTTAAAATTCCGGATACATTCAAGCTAATGGCTAGTACCGAAAATGCTCCGATAGCAGGTATAGCCAATGAAGAAAAGCAATTTTATGGCATCCAGTTTCACCCCGAAGTGACACACACAAAGCAGGGTGGTCGTATTCTTGAGCGCTTTAGCAGAGAGATTTGTGGCTGTGAAAACTTATGGAACCCACAAAATATTATTGAAGATAGTATTAATAATATACAAGCGCAAGTGGGTTCTGATGAGGTTATTTTAGGCTTATCAGGGGGGGTTGATTCATCAGTGGTAGCGGCGATGCTACATAAAGCCATTGGTAAACAACTTACTTGTGTGTTTGTGGATACCGGCTTGTTACGTCTTAACGAAGGTGATCAAGTGATGACAATGTTTGCCGAGCATATGGGTGTAAAGGTCATTCGTGTGGATGCGGAAGCGCGTTATCTTGATGCATTAAAAGGTAAAACAGATCCTGAAGAAAAGCGTAAAATCATTGGTAACTTGTTTGTTGAAATCTTTGAAGAAGAATCGAATAAACTCAGTAATGCAAAGTGGTTAGCACAGGGCACAATTTATCCTGATGTGATTGAATCAGCGGGAAGCAAAACCGGCAAGGCGCACTTAATTAAGTCGCACCATAATGTCGGTGGTTTACCGAAAGATATGAAACTAGGGCTGGTTGAGCCATTACGCGAATTGTTTAAAGACGAGGTTCGCACCATTGGTATTGAGCTGGGGCTTCCTGCAGAAATGGTACATCGTCACCCATTTCCAGGCCCTGGATTAGGCGTAAGAATACTTGGTGAGGTTAAAAAAGAATTTGCCGATATTTTACGCCTGGCGGATAATATTTTTATTGAAGAATTGTATAAACACGACCTTTATAATAAAACCTCACAAGCCTTTGCCGTATTTTTACCGATTAAATCGGTGGGTGTAACGGGCGATGGTCGTCGTTATGACTATGTTATCGCCTTACGTGCTGTTGAAACAATTGACTTCATGACCGCACGTTGGGCGCACTTGCCGTATGATTTTTTAAGCTTGGTGTCTAGCCGAATTATTAATGAGATTAGCAATGTCTCACGGGTAACCTATGATATTTCGGGTAAGCCGCCAGCTACAATTGAATGGGAATAGTTCAGATCACGTTAAACCCTTATTTAACCTTATTTCGTTTTTAGTTGACTAAAACAGGAGGGGTTTGTACTTTTCTTTACCCTGCTATAGAATACTATTAATACTTTCAATAACCTAGATAGGTTTCATTATGAAAAAGTTACTCCTTATATTCACATTATTATCTTTACTTACCGCTTGTGGCGGCAAGGAAGAGTTCGGAAATGCGGTCATTGATACTGTTCCAGGTCTCACTGATGAGGAGCGTGCTGTATGGCGAATAGCTAACTATGTAAAATATAATGATGGAAAAGTACCGCCGCTGTCTTTGTTTAAAGAAGCTGGAATTATTAATGTTAATGAAATTAATAAAGAAAGTATTCTTAAACTAATCAGCCAAAAAGATTTTGATACGGTTAATAGTAAAGCAGAGTTACAAATATTGATTGATAAGTACAATAAAGCCATTAAAAAAGTACAAGAATATGCAAAAGACAAAGGAAATGCTCCTACAGTAGAAGATTTTTTAGATATTGGCGTTGTTGATAATGAATTACAAACTAAAATAGAGACATTAAACACTCAAATTAAAGGTTTGCCACAAGATCAACTAGATAAAATCTCACTGATTTCTATTCTAGAGATACTCAATAAAATTTAACGGGGTTAGCACTATTAGTGAGACTGACTTAGAAGCCATACATGACAAATGGATGGCTCACGCGCTAGCGCTCGCTCAACGTTCGCGTGATGAGGGTGAAGTACCCGTTGGTGCAGTTATTGTAAAAAATGATCAACTGATTGCTGAGGGCTGGAATCAACCGATTGACCAGCATGATGCCACGGCACATGCTGAAATCATGGCAATTCGAGCTGCTGGCGAAACACTTAAAAACTATCGAATTCCCAATACGACGCTTTACGTGACGCTAGAACCTTGTACTATGTGTGCGGGCGCTATTATTCATGCTCGGGTGCAAACGGTAGTGTTTGGCGCGCCTGACCCTCGTACTGGTACAGCGGGTAGCGCAATTGATTTATTTTCACAGACTTATCATAATCATCAGGTAAATATTCACGGTGGTGTGATGCAAAACGAATGCGGTCAAATTTTGAAAGACTTTTTTAAGCAGCGCCGCGAAAACAATAAAAAGGAAAAAAATGACAAAAGATGAATCCATTAACGTACTCGGCGAGCCACTAGAGTTGTGTGGGGATAATCCAGTAACAGGTTTTTTTCGAGATAGTCATTGTAATACCTGCGAAGAAGACTATGGCTCACACACAGTGTGTATTCAAGCCAGTAAAGCGTTTCTAGATTATTCTAAGTCTAAAGGGAACGATTTATCCACCCCGCAACCACAGTTCGGGTTCGAAGGATTAAAAGCAGGAGACGGTTGGTGCTTATGCGCAGCTCGCTGGCTGGAAGCATATGAAGAGAATGCCGCACCTCGTGTTTTTCTATCAAGAACCCATCAACGTGCCTTGGAAATTGTGCCTTTAGAGTTATTAAAAAAATTTGCCACTGATTTAAATTGAGTTGCCGGTTAATGATTTGAGTCAGTTTTACAGCGAAAGTTTTGCGCGTATAATGCATCATTTTAATTTTTGTATGGTTGAGTCATGTCGAAGTTTGTTGTTTGTGCCTTGTATCACTTTGTAGTCCTTAAAGATTTTGAGTCTTTACGTGACCCTCTGCATAAAGTTATGGAAGACAATGGTGTGCGAGGAACGTTATTACTTGCCTTAGAAGGAATTAATGGTACCATTTCTGGTACGCGAGAAGGCGTTGATGCGGTACTTGCATGGTTAAGGCGTGATTCACGACTTGCACCGCTTGATACTAAAGAATCATATGATGATCAACTGCCGTTCTATCGTACCCGGGTAAAATTAAAAAAAGAAATTGTTACCATGGGGGTTGACTCAATCGACCCTAAAGAGATTGTAGGCACTTATGTTAAACCTAAAGATTGGAATGCTTTGATTTCTGATCCTGACGTTTTATTGGTCGATACTCGCAATGATTATGAAGTGGCTATAGGCACTTTTAAAGATGCTATAAACCCAGATACCACTACGTTTAGGGAGTTTCCACAATATGTTAAAGATAACCTTGATGTCAATAAACATAAAAAAGTAGCTATGTTTTGTACTGGCGGAATCCGTTGTGAAAAGTCGACTGCCTACCTGAAAACTCAGGGCTTTGAAGAGGTCTATCACCTCGAAGGTGGTGTGCTCAAATACTTAGAAGAAGTCCCCAAAGAAGAATCAATGTGGGAAGGTGAATGCTTTGTCTTTGATAATCGGGTATCGGTCAATCACCAGCTTGAAAAAGGGCAGTACGACCAATGTCATGCATGCCGAATGCCCATTACTGACGCGGATAAAGAACATCACCACTTTACTCATGGCGTTAGCTGTCATCACTGCCATGATGTAACTGACGAGGTTCAAAAACAGCGTTATATTGAGCGCCAAAAACAGATAGAACTCGCAAAACAGCGGGGTGAGGAGCATATTGGTGGTGATGTGAGTAAGTTTGCTCGTAAACATCGTAAACAAAAAAAGCAATTTAAAGTCGCACAGGCTCAAAAATAGTGAGGAAGCGTACCTTTAATTTTGATGGCTCTGAAGGTGCCGCTGCAATGCTTGGGATAATATTACATCATTATGCCGATATTGCATTTCCACGGGGTGGCTCAGAATGCGCTGCTGCATCGCGTGAGGCTGTGCTAAGTATTGTGGCGACACTAAAACAAGCAGAATTTATTGAATTAAGTCGTCGACAACGCCCAATGTTGCGGTCAGCGGTTAAATGGTTTTACATTGATTCTGAATACGCCAGCCCAAACGACCCGATGTTTCTCACATTAACCAATAAATTGCAGTAAACTGGACTATAAAAATAGATGATTGCATTTCTATCAAAATCACATAAAATAACTTTATCGATACTCAAATCGTACATCAGTTTCTATTAACCTTTTAGGGCTTACACCTTGTTTAAACAATCATTAGTCGCAGTTACAACGCTAAGTTTGACACTTGGTGTAATATTTACCCCAATCAGTGTATCTGCAAAGAATAGTTCAAGTGGTTGTTTAAAAGCTACTCAGCTTTGCGAGGCTTATCAATCTTATCGCAAAAAAACCAACCCAGGTAAAGCACATCTCGAAAAAGGTAAACTCTATCCTATTATTGAGCGCAGTAAGAGAAACTCAGCGGTCCGAATTAAAATAAAAAGTTTAAAGCGTTCTTCGCGATGGGTTAAAGCAAACTGTGGTGAGGTGCTAAGCAGCTGCGAGGTTGGGGCAACGGTACTTTCAAAACCTTTATCAAAGAAAAAGACTGTAAAGCAATCAAAAAAACACACCAAAAACTTATTAGCATTAACCTGGCAACCTAGCTTTTGTGAAACACACGCTAATAAAAAAGAATGTCGTACTCAAACAACCAACCGTTATGATGCAAGCCATTGGTCATTACATGGATTGTGGCCTCAACCCAGAAACAAAACTTATTGTGGTGTTAGCCGAACAGACAAAGGTATAGACCGTAATAAACGCTGGCACTTATTAGAACCTGTTGAGCTAAGCCAAAAAACAGCAACCGAGTTAGCTTTTGTTATGCCAGCGGTAGTATCTAATCTACAACGGCATGAATGGATAAAACACGGTACCTGTTACGGTACCGATGCGGATACTTACTACTCAGATGCTATCGGATTAACCAAGCAAGTGAACCAATCAATTGTTGGCAAGTTGTTTAACAAAGGTGTAGGTAAACACGTGACTTTAAAACAAGTCCGCAAACACTTTGACAAAGCTTTTGGTGAAGGCACAGGTCAAAAAGTTGATATGCGTTGTGATCGTAAGGGACGTGTAGCAGAGCTATGGATCAACCTTAATGGTAAAGTAGCTTCAGATAATTTGGCTGACCTATTAAAAGATGCGTTACGTGCCGGCTCTACGTGTAAGGCCGGGAAAATTGATCGGGCTAATAACTTTTAACACGTTTCTCATCAGCATCCGGTCGTAGTTACTTTATGGAACCGGTGTACATTAAAAGCTTTTAGATGCCATGATGCTAGAAATATGACCGTTCGAATTTATCAGATTTAATCTTGTTTTCCTCAAAGATTGTTAAAGCACTTTCACAAAAGGCTAAGCTAGGGGATAATGCGCCCCAACTACACAAAAATCTACGCTAAATGTTCACAGGTATCATTCAATCCATTGGTAGTATCACGGAGCTACAGCCCAAAGGTGGGGATATTGCGCTTGTCGTAAATACCGGCAAGTTGGTTATGTGTGATGTTGAGCTTGGCGATAGTATCGCTGTTAATGGTGTTTGTTTAACCGCTATAGCGCTATCGGATCAAAGTTTTACTGCGGATGTATCAATAGAAACATTGTCACTGACATCGCTGGGTGGTTTAAGTAAAGGTTCTAGAGTGAATCTTGAAAAAGCTTTAACACTGCAAACAAGACTAGGTGGCCATATGGTAAGTGGTCATGTGGATGGATTGGGCACAGTTGAGTCACGTCATAATGATGGAAGGTCAGAACGTTTTGTGATTAATGCACCGAGTGATATTGCTAAGTATATAGCGGAAAAAGGTTCGATCACAATTGATGGCGTTAGTTTAACGGTTAATAAAATCAATCTTAGTAGCGCGTCCTTTGAAATTAATATTGTGCCACACACTTTGAAAGAAACAATTATGGATAGTTACCAGGCTGGTACTAAGGTTAATTTAGAAGTTGATTTAATCGCTCGATACCTTGAAAGACTCCTGCAAGGAGAGGCATTAGCTGGGTCAGAAATTGCTGCCAACAATATTACAGAGTCGTTTTTAGCAGAAAATGGCTTCACGAAATAATATTTATTGTGTATTCAAATATTTAGGAAAACAATGAAATTTAATAGTATAGAAGAAATTATCGAAGATATTGCTCAAGGCAAGATGGTTATCATTGTGGACGATGAAGATCGTGAAAATGAGGGTGATTTCTTAATGGCTGCTTCCAAGGTGCGCCCTGAAGATATTAACTTTATGGCTACCCACGGTCGTGGTTTAGTCTGCATGCCGATTACTGTTGAGCGCTGTAAGCAGTTAGCATTACCCTTAATGGTGTCAGAAAAAGACAATCAGGAAGAACTCGCAACAAATTTTACTGTGTCTATAGAAGCGTCATCGGGTGTTACAACGGGTATTTCTGCTTATGATCGCTCCTTAACCATACGAGCAGCGGTTGCCCCCGATGCGGATAAAAGTAGTATTGTACAACCAGGGCATATTTTCCCCTTAATGGCGCAACCAGGTGGTGTTTTAACTCGTGCAGGGCATACCGAAGCAGGCTGTGATTTAGCACGGTTAGCGGGCTTTGAACCTGCTGCAGCAATTGTAGAAATTTTAAATGAAGATGGCACAATGGCTCGTCGCGATGATTTATTTAAAATTGCTGAACAGCATGATTTAAAAATAGGAACCATTGAAGACCTAATACGTTACCGCGTTAAAAATGAAAAAACTATTCAACGTGAACATGAGGTATTGATGAATACCGAGTTTGGCGAGTTTAACGTTATCGCTTATTCAGACTCTTCAATAAATCCAGCAAACTCAACTCACCTTGCGCTAGTCAAAGGTGAGGTTAAGCCTAATACACCAACTTTAGTTCGAGTTCACCTTGAAGATACTCTCTGCGATATTTTGTCTTTAAATGAAGAAGGCTGTGGCTGGCCCCTACGCGATGTAATGAAAACAATGGATGAAGCCAATGAGGGAGTGATCGTTATATTGCGTGGTAATCAACAGGCTAATACTTTAGATCGTTTAAAAGAGCTGGACGCAAATCATGAGCAGCAACCGTCTGATAATGATGCGCCCACCAATTTGAAGACATTTGGTATTGGCGCGCAAATTTTAAGTGATGTCGGCGTCAGTAAAATGAAGGTAATGAGTGCCCCAGTAAAACTACATGGTTTAGCAGGGTTTGATTTAGAAATTACAGAATACGTAAGAAAATAAGCAGAAATAGGATTAAGTATAATGAGCAATATTACAGAACTCTCAGGTGATTTTAATGCAGGTAAAGCAACGTTTGGTATTGCTGTTGCACGTTTTAATTCATTTATCGTTGAAAGTCTTTTAGATGGGGCGATTGATGCCCTTCAGCGGCATGGAGTGAATGATAAATCAATTGAAGTCGTTCGTGTGCCAGGTGCATTTGAATTACCAGTCATGGTACAAGCGATGGCAAACAGTGGCAAGTATGAATCTGTGATTGCGCTCGGTGCGGTGATACGTGGTAGTACACCACATTTCGATATTGTTGCCGATGCATCCGCCAAAGGTTTGGCGAGTATTGCCTTAGATACAGGAATGCCTATCATTAACGGCATTTTAACCACAGACTCGATTGAACAAGCGATTGAACGCGCTGGTACAAAAGCAGGCAATAAAGGTGCGGAAGCGGCTGTTACTGCTATTGAGATGGTTTCATTATTAGCTAAGTTTAATAAGTAAATTAAGTAAATTTCTCTACTAATAAGAGAATCTAACCAGAAAGTGTGGTTGTAAATAAGCGGTTGTAAAAAATGGCAGTTGATCCGAAAAAACAGTATATATCTCAACATCGTGTTGCGCGAAAATTGGCTTTAATCGCTATTTACCAGTGGCAGATGACCGATAATACCTATCAGGAAATTTATCAAGGTTTACAAGAAGATAGCGCTTTGTCAAAAGATATGCTGAAGGCTGATATGGCTTTCTTTCAAGCCTTGGTTAAGTGCGTTATTGAAAAAACCTCTGAAATTGATGCCTTGATTAATCCACACATAGACAGAAAAGCCGCTCATTTAGACCAAATTGAACGTGCGGTGTTACGCATGTCTACTTGCGAGTTAAAAAATCATCCTGAAGTACCTTATAAAGTCATTATTAATGAGTCAGTCAATTTGACCAAAAAATTTGGTGCCGACCAAGCACATAAATTTGTTAATGGTGTATTGGATAAGGTTGGCTCAAATTTAAGAAAAGAGCAAAAATAAGAGGTCTACAAGAGTATTCCTTAAATATTTCTGACGTAGTACTTTACAATGAAAGCATGCAACTCTTGCGGAAAATGTTGCACAAAATACGGTGCAAATAGTCTTTCTGCTTCTCAAAACGAAATTGAATACTGGGAAGTGTTTCGACCCGATATTGCTCAATATATTGATAAGGGAAAAATATGGGTAGACCCGCAAACGGGAAAGAACCCTGAGCTTTGTCCGTGGCTAACAGTAGTTTCTGGTGATGAATCAAAGCGAAAGTATGTGACTTGTGATATTTATCTCGATCGACCTGACGATTGCATTATTTATCCCGTTAGCATTACCGAGATGATAAAAGACGGTTGTGAAATGCTAGAACCTAAGGATATAAAAAACCCGCAACAAGCTCAAAAAGACCTCGATATTTTAATGGCAGATAGTCGTCCAGAATAGCTGTTTTCAGCTATACGCTTGCATACTCTTCGGCATGTTTTATCCAGCGATCAATCAGTGGCTCTACTTTTTCGGGGTAATTGTTTAAGACTTCTTCGGCCACTGCTTGTATATCGGGCAGCAGGTGTTGATCTTCCATCAGGTTGGCGATTCTAAATTGCAGCTCACCGGTTTGGCGCGTGCCAAACACTTCACCAGGGCCACGAATCTCTAGATCTATCTTGGCAATTTCAAAACCATCATTGCTGTTGCGAAGCGCTTCTAAACGACGTTTACCATTTTGTGAGAGCGGGCTTTGGTACATCAGCACACAACTACTGGCTTTGCTGCCTCGTCCCACCCGTCCACGAAGTTGATGTAGTTGGGCCAAGCCTAGTCGTTCTGCATTTTCGATTATCATTAAGGTTGCATTGGGTACATCCACACCTACTTCAATTACGGTAGTCGCAACTAAAAGGTGTGTTTTTCCTGACTTAAAATCTGTCATGATGGCTTCTTTTTCATCGGATTTCATACGCCCGTGTATTAAACCGATATTGAGTTGTGGTAAGGCTTCTTTTAAGAGCTCCCACGTTTCTTCCGCATTTTGACATTGCAGTGCTTCAGATTCTTCAATCAAGGTACATACCCAATACACCTGAGCCTGTTCATCAACACAAATTTTCTCGATTCGCTCCACCACTTGATCACGTCTGGTGTTATTAATCACCACTGTTTTAATCGGAGTTCGACCGGGTGGAAGTTCGTCAATGACAGAGTAATCCATGTCTGCATAGGTTGTCATGGCGAGGGTGCGTGGGATTGGGGTGGCTGTCATTACCAGTTGATGTGGGTAGAAGTTAGCTTGTTTGCCTTTTTCACGCAATGAAAGCCGCTGATGAACACCGAAACGATGCTGCTCATCAATAATAATTAAACCTAAACGTTGAAAGTGAACATCGTTTTGAAATAGGGCATGTGTTCCAACAGCAAGATGAGTATGACCTTCGAGTAAAGCCTCACGGGACTCACGTTTCTCGGCTACTTTTTGTTTGCCAGAAACTAGGGTAACGGTGAGATTTAAAGGCGTGAGCCATTCAGTAAAACTTTTGAAATGTTGCTCGGCTAATATCTCCGTTGGTGCCATCAATGCAACTTGGTAGCCCGCTTCTATTGCACTTAAAGCAGCAGCAGCTGCAACCAGTGTTTTACCTGAGCCCACATCCCCTTGCACCAATCGGCTCATCGGCCATACTTGCATTAAATCGGCTTTAATTTCTGCGATGACTTTATTTTGTGCATTAGTTAAGTCAAACGGGAGTGACTGTTTAAGCTGATCAAAGAAGCTATGCTTAGGTGCTAAAGGGATGCCCTGAACCTGCTTTTGTTGTTCTCGCAATTTTCGCAAGCTGAGTTGATGGGCTAATAATTCTTCAAAAATTAAGCGTTGCTGTGCTGGGTGATCGCGTTGTAATAATTGGCTAACCGATAAATCCGCGGTGGGTTTGTGTAAGGTATGCAATGCATGCGGTAGGCTAGATAATTGACGGCTTTGGTGAATACTGGGGGGAATTAAATCTTCGAGTGTTTCAAGTTCGTTCAGAGCCTCACCTACTAATCGAAGTAGGCTGCGTTGCTGCAAACCTTTGGTAGTTGGATAAATTGGAGTAAGTACATCGCTTAACTCAATAGTCTTACCCTCGCTGAGTATTTTATATTCAGGGTGTACCATTTCACGCGTACTGGTACCGATTCGAACTTCACCAAAGCAACGCACCTTTGTTCCACGACTCAAAGCTTCTTTTTGAACATTAGCAAAGTGGAAAAAGCGCAGTGTGATCATGCCAGTACTATCGGATATGGTAACAATCATCATACGCCGACGACGAAAGACAATTTCCGCATGTTCAACTTCACCTTCGATGACAACTTCTTGCGCGTGTTGAGTATTTCCTATGGGGTAGACTTGAGTACGGTCTTGGTACCGTAAGGGTAAATGGAATAGCATATCTTGGACTTTTTCAATGCCAATCTTGCTGAGGTTTTCGGCCATTTTAGGGCCGACACCTTTAAGGGTGGTTATTGGTTTTAGTAGGAGGTTAGACAAGGTAATAATGTTCGCTATTTGTATTCTTTTAGGGTTTTCTAACCATACCATTAAATAGCGTTTATAAATAAAAAATGGAGCATAAAGGCTTCATTTTAATTAGATCATATTATTCGACGTTTACTTTGGCGGAGTCGTTTGTCCCATTGTTGGATAAAAAAAGTTTAAACGTACCATAGTCTTTATCGAATGAATATTATAGATGCGTTAATTGGGTAATGTATCAGGAGCCTCTGTCCGAGAACAAAGCCGTAGCGAAAACCACAGAATTATCATAAGTTGTGATTATCAAAAGAGGCAAATAGCACAGCTATTTAACGATTTTGGTAAGCTCAAATTATGATGATTGTGGGACTTGCAGTAGTTTTCTAGTTCTCGGATAGGCTCCTAGCTTTTACCTTCGGTTACCTTGCCATCTTTCTCGACAATTTTATCCTCTGTGCCAGCTAGAATTTCAGCGATATTACTGCGGTGCCTCCAGTAAATGAATACGGTCATTAAAAGTAAAATGAGCAATAGTGGCGACGATTTTGTGACCCAATAAAAATAAAATGGCGCAAGTAGTGTGGCAATCAATGCTGATAACGAGGATATATTAATTAAAAGTGCGCTTATCAGCCATGTTATTAAAATGACTAAGCCAATAATTGGCTGCAAGCCAAGATAAACGCCTAGCGCTGTAGCAACCCCCTTGCCACCTTTAAAACCATAAAAAACAGGGTAAAGATGCCCTAAAAATGCAGCGGTACCAATCATGCCTAACCAACCCCACTCCAGTCCGAGTGCATGCCCAATAGCCACAGGAATGAGGCCCTTAAGTAAGTCACCTAGTAAGGTGAAAATAGCGGCCTTTTTCCCGGCATGACGTAAAACATTGGTTGCTCCAGGGTTATGAGAACCTACTGTTCGTGGGTCAACCTTTCCCATGATTTTACAGGTGATAATGGCAGCTGAAATAGAGCCAATAAAATAGGCGAGAATAACTAAAAAGTAGGGCATGATAGCAACGTCGATTTTTTATAATGTTGCCTAGTTTAACAAATAACCCATGAAAGAGTCATTATTAAAAACAGTTACTCAAGGAAACGTTTACGGCGAGCCACTTATTGCTTTTCATGGCTGGGCGATGAACTCTTCTGTTTGGGAGGCCGTAAAGACTGAACTCGAAACAGACTATCTAGTGACTTGGGTTGATTTACCAGGACATGGTATAAATAAATCCGTGACGGCAACTTCTTTACAGCAAGTCGTTACGTTAATGTTGCCTTTAATTAAGACTAAAAGTCACTTAATGGGTTGGTCACTAGGTGGTTTGGTCGTGCAAGCTTTAGCGCAACAGATACCTAATAAAATATTGTCACTAAATTTAATCACTACTTCACCACGTTTTTCACAGGCAGAAAACTGGCCGTTTGCAATGGGTAGGGAGCAACTTGATTACTTTTCAAAAAACGTGCAAAAAGATCCTGAAGCAACAATTAAACGTTTTATAGCGTTGCAATTTTTAGGTATTAAAAACACTAAACAGCTACAGCGAGATTTGATAAGAAATGTTATTAATACTCCCGCTAGTAATAAGGCTTTAACAACGGGATTAACTATTTTAAGCACCGCTGATTTCCGTCACGTTAAACACACAGTGCCGCAACACTGGATAATGGCGGAATGTGATCGTTTAATTCCGAAAAGTGTTATAAATGATTTGAAATTAATTTACCCAGATGCTCAAATCACACTCCTTGAAAATATGGGTCACGCCCCTTTTATGACACATCCAAATGAGTTTATGGTTAGCTTTAAACATTTTATGAAAAAGCTAGAGCCGCCTGCCAAATGTTAGATAAAAAAAATACCCGTCAACATTTTGAGCGTGCAGCTAAAACCTATGATGCAGCTGCTGTGTTACAGCGTGAAGTTGCGACACGGCTTAGTGAGCGTTTAGACTACATTAAGCATCAACCTGCAAGAGCCTTAGATATAGGCTGTGGTACAGGGTTTATTACCCATGACCTACAAAAGCGCTTTCCTAAAGCAGAAGTTATAGCTTTAGATATATCTCTGAATATGTTGCATCAAACTACGAAGCCCAACCACAATCAGCCGAATTGGACAAAGTGGCTCAATATTAAAAAGAATAAAATGTTAGCGCTTTGTGCAGATGCAGAGCAGTTGCCACTTCAGAATGAAAGCATCGACTTCATAGTATCTAACTTAATGTTGCAATGGAGTAATGACTTAAGTAAAACCTTTAGTGGCTTCCATGCTGCCTTAGCACCAAACGGTTTATTGTTATTTAGTACCTTTGGCCCTGACACACTTAAAGAAATGCGTGAGAGTTGGGCATCTGTTGATAAACAGCCACATACTTCAAAATTTGCTGATATGCATGAGATAGGGGATGCTTTATTACAAGCAGGGTTTATTAATCCTGTGACAGATATGGAAGTCATTACTATGACGTATGGCTCTGTTCATCAATTAATGAAAGATATTAAAAATATAGGCGCATCAAATACGCATAGTGGGCGAAGCAAAGGCTTAATGGGCAAGAATAAATTAAAAGCCTTTGAACAAGCGTACCAGAAATTTAAAACGCCAGATGATTTATTCCCCGCTAGTTGGGAAATTATTTATGGGCATGCTTGGGTAGGCGAAGGATTTAAAATAGCGGGTTTTGATAAAGTTATTCCTATTAAGGAAATCCCTGATCAAACCCCATAGATTCTGCCTCAGAGCCTTACCCTCTTATTAGTTGGCGCGTCTTAGTTAAATCTACAACCTGTGTTTTGTGTTCTCTTTTAGGCTTGCTGCATACCTGTAACAGGAATTCATAAAATTTTGTCAAAACTCATTTAACCGGAATATACGACCGTTTATGATATAAATCATCTTTCACAAACGATAATCATTTGCATTTAGGGTTTTTGTCTCTATACTTGAAATTATGACATTTTTAGAAATGAGCGAACCCATGTTAAATGTTAGCCCTTTAGCCTCTCAAATTGAGTCTGCTGTAGTTCATGTGAAAAATATCCAATCAGATACCCAAACCCAAGTGAAACTTTTGGGTTTGGGTATTGGGGTTGGTTCGACACTTGAAGTCCTACGCAATCGAAGTGGGGATGTTGTGTTAGCCAATAATAATATTCGTATTAGTTTAGGGCGTTCAATTGCTAACAATATTCTTGTTGGTGCAGATGAGGGGCATAATCGTGGCTAAAGCATGTTGTGCTACTGGTGATAGTCGTCAAGAATGCCCAATTATGGATACTAATGGTGAAAAGGAGCAATTAAAAATAGCCCTTGTGGGTAACCCAAATGCTGGGAAAACAACACTATTTAATAAACTAACAGGTTCGCATCAAAGTACCGGTAATTGGCCAGGGGTTACGGTTGCTAAGAAACAAGGTTTCTTCACTTACGACCAGAAAAGGGTTCATGTAACAGACCTGCCTGGTACATATTCATTAGATTATTCATCCACGTCAACCGATGAATACATTGCCAGAAAGTATTGTCTCGAATGCCCTGATAATATTTTTATTAATATTTTAGATGCCAGTACCATTGAGCGTGGCTTATATCTCACTTTGCAATTACGTGAGTTAGGTGTGCCAACCATTGTTTATTTAAACATGATTGATGTAGCTAAAAAACGCGGCATGAAAATTAATACTGATCTTCTATCACAACAGTTAAATTGCCCTGTTATTCCACTGTCGCTCAAAGATAACTCAAAAAGTGCCACTCAATTACAACGTCAAATTATTAATACGGTTGATTCGCTTGAAAACTTTGAAGCGTTACCGCTAACGTATAATGAAACTGTTGAGCAGGCGCTAAGTAAACTCCAGCAAAAACTTAAACAGACGCGTGTAGAAGCGTTAATTAGTCTACAAAAAAATGAAACTGCTGAGGTGCAAGCACAGATAGTAAATATTGAACAACAAACAACAGAGGAGTTAGATTTTTTACTGGCGGAAGTTCGTTTTGAGAAAGCCACCGAGTTAGCCAAAAAAGTTGTCAAAGAACAAGGGAAAGTAAGCCGTACTCGCTCAGATAAAATTGATAACTTCGTTTTAAGTAACTGGTTGGGCGTACCTATATTCCTCGCTATGATGTATTTACTATTTACATTTAGTATCAATATCGGCGGTGCTTTTATCGACTTTTTTGATCAGAGTGCGCAAGCCTTATTCGTTGATGGAATTGGTTCACTACTCAACGGTTGGGGTGCGCCACAGTGGCTAGTAACGTTACTAGCTAACGGCGTGGGTGCTGGCATTCAAGTGGTAGCGACGTTTATTCCTATTATTGGTGCGTTGTTTCTATTTTTAACCTTTTTAGAAGAATCGGGTTATATGGCGCGTGCTGCTTTTGTGATGGATCATTTCATGCGCAAGCTAGGAATTTCGGGAAAAGCCTTCGTACCATTGATTGTAGGCTTTGGCTGTAATGTACCAGGGATTATGGCAACACGAACCTTAGATAATAAACGCGAGCGCATTATCACTGTTTTAATGTCACCGTTTATGTCATGTGGTGCGCGCCTTGCCGTTTATGCTTTATTTGCGGCAGCTTTCTTTCCTGTTGGTGGCCAAAATATTGTTTTCCTCTTGTATTTGATTGGCATTTTATTTGCTATTTTGACAGGGTTAATACTACGTAAAACACTGTTAAAAGGTAAAGCAGAAGACTTTTTTATGGAGCTTCCTAATTACCAAATCCCTAGTATAAGTAGTATTTTTAAAAATACATGGCGTAAATTGAAAGGCTTTATACAAGGTGCAGGAAAAATTATTATCATCGTGGTTGCACTAATTAATGTTGCAAATTCACTGGGTACAGACTTTAGTTTTGGCAATGATAATTCAGAAAAATCTGTGTTAAGTGCCACAGCACGTGCGGTTACCCCAATCTTTAAACCGATGGGAATTGAGCAGGATAACTGGCCTGCAACGGTCGGAATTATCACCGGTCTTTTGGCAAAAGAAGTCGTTGTGGGTACTTTAGATGCGCTTTATTCAAGAATTGATAAGCCAACAGGTGACGCGGTCGTTGACCAGAAAAAGCCTTTTAATTTATTCGCAAGTCTAAGTGATGCACTAATAACAATTCCAACTAATCTAGTTGATGTTGCTGATAGCTTACTTGACCCGTTAGGTTTTTCAGTCGTTGATGACATTGATTCTCAGGCTAAATCCGCAGAATCACAGGCGGTTGATATTTCTACCTTCGGTGCCATGCATAAACGTTTTGATGGCAAAATTGGCGCTTTTGCCTATCTTTTGTTTATTTTGTTATATTTTCCTTGTGTTGCCGCAACAGGTGCCATGTATCGTGAAACAGGAAAGGGTTGGACTTTATTAGGAGTGAGCTGGAGCACCGGTTTAGCTTATGCGACTGCTGTTATTTTTTATCAAGCAGCTACGTTTAGTAGGCATCCGTTGCAATCATTTTTATGGATTATTTTTTTGCTTTTGGTGCTCGCTATCACGCTTTATATTTTTAAAGTAGTTGGTAATAAACAATCATTTGATAATAAACCTATTTTAAGTTTTGGAGACTCGCCATGAAATTGGGCGAAATTCGTAATTATATAAAAAAACGCGGAGACTCATCATTGGATGATGTCGCTCATCATTTTGATATAAGTAAAGAAGCCGCCAAACTTGCTGTGGAATATTGGATAAACAAAGGTAAGGTGCAAGAACGTGGAGCTACTTGCGGCAGTAGTTGTGGTGGCTGCGGTAGTGCCAATGAAAGCTATCAATGGGTGAATGACGAACAATTAATTCGTTGGTTAAATTAGTTAGAGGTCTTTTATCTGCAAGTCTCGTAATGGCTTAAACAAAAACTCTAAGCCATTTACTTTAATCGTATAAACAATCCCCAATAATTCACCTAACTCGCCTTTAGGCAAGCCGACACCATGAAACCAGACTACATAACGCTCGGGTAAATCAATCAGTAATGTACCTTTGTGTTTGCCAAAAGGCATACGGTAGTTTGCTAGCTTAATGAGTTCTTCAGGGTCGGGCGTGTAGATACTTTTAGTATCGCTCATCGTTGAAGGGGTCAAAGTTGCAGTAAAAAAGCATCGGCTTGGCGTTGTAACTTTCCTCGCTCTATGAGAAGTTTCCAGCGATTGCCACCTGCTTGTCGCCATAAAAGCGCAGCACGGATACCCGCAAGTAATAATGCTCTAATTTTGGCCGCATTTTTAGGGTTTGCGAGGTGCGTCTGGTCCCCTTGAATCATAATCTTAGGGCCAATATTGCTGATGGTATTAGCGTAAAGTTCTGCTAAAGATGCGGTAATATTTTCATGCTCAATGTCAAAATGCTCAAGCTTTTCTTGAGTCGCTTTAATACCGTTTATGAGTTGTTCGAAAATGGCATTATTATTCTTTAATTTGTTTTCAAGATGAATTAAGCCTAAGGCATAACGTGTAGATTCTAACTCTTTAGGCTTTCCATCGGGCGTCATTTGTCCTGAGCCAAGTTGATACATCATGGTTTTTAGGCCGGTTTTTAAATCAGCTAATGAGCCATATAAATCTTCGGCATCTTTGGGGTTATCTTTTAAAATACTCGCTAAACAGGTTTTATACAGGTCTGAATCTACATTGCCTGTATTCGCAATTTGGTTAACGCCAGTCACACATTGGAAAAGTGCTGCCAGTGCAATAGTTCTATTTTGAGTATTGGATTCCACGTTTAAACCTAATGATTTTATCTTAGGCTCTAATCATCACATAAGGTACGCATAGTGTCTATAACTGCACTACTTAGACAGATGTTTTATTGATCAATAGAAAATCACTGTGTATTAAAAACTTAAAATTAGTTAAGTCCCCAGTACTGTGATGAGGTTTGTTTTTAAGGGATAAGATAAGGAACGTTAATGCGTGAAAGAAAGACTGAAAACTATAACTGTACTGTATATAGACAATGAGAGGCCTCCTTAAGAAAAACATGATCAAGTCCAGTTATTTATAGTTTGCAAAATCCATCAATATTTAAACGAAGAACGGCGCAATAGAATAGTAACTATTACGCCGTTTCTCTTGAAAAATAGTGATATGTTTTTCTGTATTAAATTATAATCAATTTAATAAGTTTTTTAAAAATCACTCATAATAATAAATACTTATAGTTGCCCTGCATCTTTGATTGTCCAGCCAAAGTTATCAATCAAGCGTTTTCTAGCGCTAGCAGCTGAGGCACTGTACTTTGTTAGTGGTGCATCAAATCTAACGTTTCGTTGTAAACCTAAGCTACTCCATGTTGTTAGCAAGCGGCTGTAGTTATTTGTGGAAAAAGCATTGTTATGACTAAACATAACCTGCATATCAGTGACATTGCTCACATCCCATGTACTTATATCTTGATTAAATGGTGTATTGTCAAACATAAAGCTCATTCGGGTTGCTTGCGATACATCCCAATTACTAATACTTTGATTAAATGCCGAACCCTGGAACATGCTGACAAACTCTTTTACATTGCTTACATTCCAGTTACTAATATCTTGATTAAATTTTGTGCCTCCGAACATAGCGCCCATATCAGTGACGTTACCAGTGTCCCAATTAGATAGTGGCTGGTTAAAGTCTAGTGCATGATGAAACATCTGGCGCATGTCGGTTACATTACTAACATTCCAATTATTTAAATTTTGATTAAAAGCATGCGCACCTACGAACATAGTGCTCATATCTGTGACCTTGCTTACATCCCAGTTGCCTATGTCTTGGTTAAAAGTTTCATTGTAAGCGAACATACTGTCCATTCTAGTAACATTACTTACATTCCAGCTACTAATGTCAACGTTCGTACCAGCGCCATCAAATAGGCCTCTCATATCACTTACATGACTCACGTCCCACATTGATATTGTATTGTTGTTGACACTGACATATTTGAACATGTTTCTCATGCTGCTTACTCGACTTAAGTCTGGTATATCAGTTGCAGTAAGAAAATTATCCCTTGCTTCACTGAATGAATCCTTCATTGAGAGCCATTTTTGGGTGCCCCACTGTGTCACTTCTGTCAAATATTCTGTGCGATTACCATAAAAGTGAGGAAAAAAGCCTGAAATACTTATAGTCTTCTCTTCTGATGTGGGGGCTGGGCAGGTAAAACTACCCGTTATATTTTCTCCTTCCAGCACACCATCATCATTACAGTCAACATTATAATTATAACTATAGACAGGATCAGTTTTTATCACAAACTTGTCATGAATATGGGGTATAGGGCGGGGGTGACTTGCATTACCAGAAGTATAAGTTACATATCCTTTTACTTTAAATTTAAAAGGCTTTTCTGTTTGAGTTTGACCAAAGCTAAAGTCAGCAGCAGAACTCCAAGGACTCCACTGACCATTTACCTTAGACTTGAGCCACCAAGTAAATCCTTTGCCTGCGACAAAATTAGGATCAGTTATCGTATAAGCACACTTACTACCAGTTTGGCAGTTTGCTTCTACAGCCGTGATATTCTGCATTTTCCAGCTATTAGCAAGATTAGGACTTTCAAAACCCAGTGTGTAATTTGTTGCACCATTAATAGGTTTCCAAGTAAATTCAGGTGCTACCGTGTTGATCAATCCTGTTGGCATTAATGGTGTAGGAGCATTGGGGGTAGAAATAGGGCCTCCGTCTTTCACTGTAAATACAATTGGGCGAGACCATCCTTTCCATGAACCAGAGGTAAAGGCGTGAATCCACCAGACCTTTTTTTCGTTAAAAGGTATTGTATAGTCACTTGGCGTATATTCGCATGTATCACCCGTATTAGGGCAGCCTGCTTCGGTTGATGTGACAGTATAGTCACGCCAATTCGAACCATCCTCTGTACCTTCATGACCGAATTGATATTTAGTAGCACCAGCGACTGCAAGCCATGAGAAGCTTGGTTTATTTTTAGTAATATCACCACTAGGGGAGTAACTTGGCGTTTGGGTTATATTCTTACTGTTAAATTCAGGGTGTGGTGTATTCCCTTCATTGTTAGAAGGATTAACTGATGTTCCGCCACAAGCGCTTAATATGGCCGCTGTTAGACTAATTGAGAGGTATTTTGTGAACTTTTTCATTTTTTATATCCGTAAATATATATTATATAGGTGTATCACGACGAGTCGGGATGAAATAATACTCAAGCATGTTCACATCTCATGCAAACATGCTTGGTTCTAATATAAATATAAATATAAATATAAATATAAAATACCAGCCTATGGATAGGTGGTATGTTGTATTGGATGTTGTGTTGTAGGGGGGCAGACCTTGATTAAGTCCAATGATTTTAGCTTGGTAATCCGTCTATTTTTTGCGAAGATCGGCGTTCTGCGCTAATCCTAGTTGCTTGTTTAAACTTTTTCTTAAGTCAAACAGGTTCGGTTGATTTAGTAGTAATTAGAAGAGGTGAATGTTCTGGGCACTTTGATCATATTTCCCAATGTTTTAATCATCACAATAGGTACTCATAGTGTCTATAACGCCGCCGCCTAGACAAACATTTTCTTGATAAAATACAATTGACTGACCGGGAGTGATAGCCCGTTGAGGTTCGTCAAAACAGACAGTGCATACAGATCCTTTAATTTTAACAGTACAGCTTTGTTCGATTTGGCGATAGCGAATTTTAGCTTTGCAGTTAAAGTGCGCGGAAGGTGCTTGTCCAGATACCCAGTGTAATTGAGACGCACCAAGTTGTTGTTTTAGTAGGTGAGGGTGGCTATGCCCTTGGGCGACGATGAGTTGATTGGTTTCAAGGTTTTTATCAACTACAAACCAAGGCTCTTCAGAGGCTGTTTTTAGTCCACCTATACCTAAACCTTGGCGTTGCCCAAGAGTATAATACATAAGGCCTTGGTGTTGGCCGATAACCTCAATACTCCCATCATCCACATCAGCAGTAATAATATCACCCGGTTGAGCAGGTAAGAATCGTTGTAAAAATTCGGTAAATTTACGCTCACCAATAAAACAAATACCTGTGCTGTCTTTTTTGTTAGCGGTGTCAAACCCTGCTTTTTCTGCGAGCTTACGAACTTCAGGTTTGTCTAAATCACCGATAGGGAAGAGACTATTTTCCAGTTGGTGTTGTTGTAAAGTATATAAAAAATAACTTTGATCTTTGTTTTCATCCAGTCCTTTAAGCAAGCTGAGTTTGTCGTCAGTTCGGGCAAGTTGTACATAATGCCCCGTGGCAATATAGTCGGCGCCTAACTCAAGTGCATAGTTTAAAAAGGCCTTAAACTTAATTTCCTTATTGCACATAATATCGGGGTTAGGGGTGCGCCCTGAGCGGTATTCGGCTAAAAAATATTCAAACACTTGATCCCAATATTCGCTAGAGAAATTAACCGTATGTAGTTTTATGCCTAAATTATCACTAACTGACTGCGCGTCAGCTAAATCTTCTGTGGCGGTACAGTATTCTTCGGAGTCATCTTCCTCCCAGTTTTTCATGAACAGGCCTTCAACCTGATAGCCTTGTTCAAGCAGGCGCAAAGCAGCGACTGAGGAATCAACCCCGCCAGACATGCCGACAATGACTTTTTGTTTTTTCATATATTAACTAGCTTTGAGTGCTAAGCCTTTTCGTGAAAGTAGACATTAACACACCATAAACAGGCACAAAAATGGCTAAGCTGATTAGCAACTTAAACACATAATCTACCGCTGCAATTTCAGGCCAGTTATTCGCCATAAACGCATCGGTGCTTTGGTAAAAAGCCACCACGAAGAAAATAAGTGTATCAATTAAAGTACCAATAACTGATGAGAAAGCAGGTGGCATCCACCAATTTGATTCTTTTTGTGACTCGCGTAAACGTTTAAAAACATAAATATCAAGTAACTGACCTACGACGTAAGCAAGAAAACTTGCAATTGCAATACGAGCGACAAAGGTATTAAGCTCGGATAGTTGCCCAAAGCCTTGAAAGCTGCCTTCAAAGAAGATAACCGAAAGGACGTAAGAAATTATAATCGCAGGAATCATGGCGAGAAAAATTATGCGTCTTGCATGTGGTGCGCCATAAAGCCGTATGGTTAAATCAGTCGCCAAAAAAATCAACGGGAAAGTAAAAGCCCCCCATGTGGTTTGAAAACCAAATACACTAACGGGTATTTGTACTAAATAATTACTCGCGGCAATGACGAATAAGTGAAATAACACGATGGGGAAAAGTAGTTTGTTTGTGCTTAAAGAGGGGGTAGAAGTACTCATATGTATCCTTTTTGTCTATGGGGTTGAGGGAACCCATGGTTAATTTTGCGAAGTTTATTCACAGAGGTCGGCTATTATACGCAACTTATTGCGGACTAAACAATGGTAACTATGAAAGAATATATTACTAAACAAGTAGAACTTAAACTGTATTTATTCGTCATATCTTTCGTGTATAGTTTCTGAATAGGCTTCAATTTAAAAATAATGAAAAAATTTTCTAGTGAATAGTTAGGGGAAGAAATAATGAAAAAAATGATAATACTTTCAAAACGTAAAATTGGCACCTATGTCTTCACACTATTCGTATTGATTGCAAATAGTTATGGGTCTGCTGAGGAGTTTGTTAGCTATTTAAACAATAACTCCCAATTTAATATTGATATGCCCGATATGTTTCCTGATAACCTTAAGAAAATTAATAACAACGAGGTTCTAAGCAGTAGCAGGGTGCAAAATGTTTCTAGTTTTAATGAGCTATCCGCCGCATTAGACAACGCTAGAGGTGGTGAAATAATCATTGTAAGAAGAGATCTTCGAGGTAAACGTTTTCATTATCGGCAAAAACACCCCTTTAGTAAAACAGTGCTGGTGCTTGGCATGTTAGAGAACGGAAAGGCACCTTATTTAGAAAATATTATTTGGGAAAATCTACACAATGTAACCTTGAGTCATTTTAAAATTAAAAACCCTCAGGCGGAATCTCGGCATACATATTCTTGGCAAATTAGAAGCTCAGGTAATATTCGATTAACAAATCTGCATTTTATGGGCAATAAAAATAACTTAACTGCTTTAAATACCAATAATATTGGGGCAATTATGCATAACCCATCTGGGTTACTGATCAAAAATAGCACTGATATATTGATTGATAGAACACTATTTAGTGATTTATTTCATTGTGTTGAATTTACCGGCGTTGACTCTTTTTATGCTATTGCCAATAAAGCGGAGAGAATTGCTAGCGATATGTTCTCTGGCGGAGGCATTACAAATGCATTGATTGATTCTAACCTTAGCTTCGGAAGAATCCCCGTACATTATTTGCGTTGGAATAAGAAGCAGTATGTTCATAGTGATATGATTCAACTGTATACCACAAAAAGAAGTAGCGGAAATTCAAATATCACTATTCGCAACAATATCTCACTGGTTGGAAATGTGCCATTAACTCACCCGCAATTAGCGGGCTGGCAGTGTTTCTTCACACGTGATGAAAGAGGTGATAGCCCTCGCTATCATTCTTTACCTTATAATAATGTTAAAATCATTAATAATATTTGTGCTTTAAATCAACATCATGGTGTCACTCTAGCTAGAGGTAACAACAGTGTTGTAGCCGGTAATTTAATTTTGTTGGTGGATAAAGGGAAAACCAAAAGAGAAGCTACTGGTTCAATCAAAGTATTCGAAAATCACAACTGTAAGATATTAGGCAACGTAGCAAAGGTATTTGACCTGCGTGGGTTAGCAAATTGTAATGTTGTTAATAACATCTATGACTATAAACCCGATTACAATAAAACCGTCGCTCAAATCAAGCTTGCGATAAATTCTGCAGGAAAGCGTGATAATGTAGCACCACTAGAAACACCTATTGACTTAAGCCGTTATTATGGGAAAAAAGATCTTGTTACCAACCCACTACAGTTTCTTGATTATTCCGGTTTTACCTTGGTTCCGGCTTTTTAGTATGCTTTGGATAATGTCACGGAGAGATTAACCCTTAGCTTTAACCCTAGTCCCTAGATAGAAACGCGAATGAGAGTGCAAGACTTTGATTTCATAGCATATTCGAAAAATAGTCGTTTCACCCGTAGGTTAATCGAGTATTTTTGGGATGTTCTATGGAATCAAGGCTTGTGCTATCATCGTGTTTTCTATCTGGGGATCAGGGTTTAATGTTCAAAGATTATGTTTAAGCCCCTTTGATAACCTGCTCACGCAAGCGGCTAATTTCGTCACGGGTTTTCGCAGCCTCTTCAAACTCTAAATCTTTGGCATGTTGGAACATTTTTTTCTCTAGTTTAGTGATTTCTTTTAAGGCTTTAGCGGGTGTCATAGATGCGTAAGTCGCTGCATCTTCGGCAACTTTATCGAGTTTTTTCTTGCCGCGTCCACGCATCGAGCTACCGTAGGCACCTTCCATAATATCGGTGATTTTTTTGTTGATGCTGGTGGGTGTAATATCGTGCTTGGTATTATGCGTAATCTGTTTTGCGCGTCTACGCTCTGTTTCATCAATGGCTGCTTGCATTGATTTGGTCACTCGGTCAGCATAAAGGATGGCTTTACCTTCGACGTTTCTGGCAGCGCGCCCGATGGTTTGAATGAGGGAACGTTCTGATCTTAAAAAACCTTCTTTGTCGGCATCTAAAATAGCGACTAACGATACCTCGGGCATATCCAAACCTTCGCGTAGTAGGTTGATTCCTACCAATGCATCGAACTCGCCTAGGCGTAAATCACGAATTATTTCTACGCGCTCGACGGTATCAATATCGGAATGTAAATAGCGTACCCGTTTGCCGTGTTCTAATAAATAGTCGGTGAGGTCCTCAGCCATGCGTTTGGTAAGTGTAGTGATGAGTACGCGTTCATTGCGGCTTGCACGGTCAGTAATTTCTGACATCACATCATCGACTTGACTGGCGACGGGTCGAATTTCGATAGTTGGGTCGAGTAAACCGGTGGGGCGTACGACTTGCTCGGCAATATTATCGGAGTGTTCTTTCTCATAATCTCCAGGCGTAGCAGAGACATGAATGACTTGTGGAATAAGTTGTTCAAACTCTTCAAAACGCAGAGGTCGGTTATCTAGAGCGGAAGGAAGTCGAAAGCCGTATTCAACCAAATTAGTTTTACGTGAGAAGTCACCTTTATACATCGCGCCTATTTGTGGTACGGTGGCATGAGATTCATCAATAATCACTAATGCCCGCTCGGGTAGATAATCAAACAAACACGGCGGTGGCGCACCAATAGGGCGACCCGATAAGTACCGTGAGTAGTTTTCTATGCCCGAGCAATAACCAACTTCGACAATCATTTCAATATCGTATTGAGTGCGTTCTTTTAGTCGCTGCGCTTCGACCAGTCGGTTATTTTCATGCAGTTCTTCTAAACGATCTTTTAACTCAACTTTGATTTTATCAACCGCATCTAACATAACCTGTCGTGGTGTGACATAGTGAGTTTTAGGGTAAATGGTCAGGCGTGGGGCTTTGCGTAAAATTTCCCCCGTCAGAGGGTCAAAATAGCTGAGTTGTTCGACTTCATCATCAAATAACTCAATCCGTACTGCCTCGATATCTGAATCTGCGGGG
>Ga0256840_1000500_pt1 | contig 39971 bp, 25 predicted proteins | sample 355202metaG_FD_185969 | JGI IMG/M metagenome (GOLD analysis project Ga0256840, IMG submission 185969) | Hydrothermal vent microbial communities from Mid Atlantic Ridge, Atlantic Ocean - 355-202 | ecosystem: Environmental > Aquatic > Marine > Hydrothermal vents | place: Atlantic Ocean: Mid...
CTAAGAAATAATACTACTGGATCTAGTAATAATGCGATTGGTGTTAGGGCATTATATGCAAATACTTCTGGATCATTTAATATCGCAAACGGAGTTAATGCTTTACGCTTTAATACTACAGGAAGTTTTAATAAAGCTATTGGTTTTCAATCTTTATACAATAATACAACTGGACCAGAAAATGTGGCTATTGGTACTTCTACATTATATACAAATACAACAGGCAGTTATAATAATGCTATTGGACATCGTGCATTATACTCAAATACCTCAGGATTTAATAATATTGCTATAGGAACAAACACATTATATTCTAATACTACAGGAAGTCAAAATATTGCTCATGGAGCAAATGCCTTGTACAGAAATACCACAGGTTGGTATAATGTTGTAAATGGATCAAGTGCTTTATCAAATAACACAACAGGAGAACATAATATTGCTAGTGGTTTCAATTCTTTATTTAATAACATCAATGGAAATCAAAATATTGCTAATGGTTTTCAATCTTTATTTAGTAATACCTCAGGAAATACAAATTCTGCTATAGGATATCAATCGTTATATTATAACACTACGGGTTCAAATAATACAGCAATAGGTAATAGCGCTTATTTTAATGGTACAAATTTTTCAAATGCTACTGCTTTGGGTTATGCCACTAACATTTCTGCTTCTAACCAAATTCGCTTAGGAAATAATACAATAACAAGTATAGGTGGTTTTACCAATTGGACTAACGTTTCAGATGCACGTTTTAAAAAAGACATTAAAGAAAATGTAAAAGGCTTGGATTTTATTTTAAAACTAAGACCAATAACCTATCGTTTGGATGTAAACAAAATTGATAATTACTTAAAAACTCCAGATTCTTTACGCTATGGAAAAAATAATATACTTAGAAAGTATAGGGAACTAAAAGAAAAAGAAATCCAAACAGGCTTTATAGCTCAAGAAGTAGAACAAGCAGCCAAAGAATTAGGCTATGATTTTAGTGGCGTAGATAAACCCAAAAACGAAAACGATTATTACGGTTTACGGTATGCCGAATTTGTTGTGCCTTTAGTAAAAGGGATGCAGGAGCAACAAAGAATTATTAAAACACAACAAAAAGAAATTTTACAATTAAAACAAGCACTTCTAAAACAAAAAGAACAGCTTAATAAAATAGAGTTATTACTAAATAAAACAAGCAACTAAAACCAATATTTATGAAAAAACTACTTCTATTCTTAATCATATTAAATTATCTACCTACTTTTTCACAAGTAGGAATAGGTACAACTAATCCAAATGCTAAATTGGATATTAAATCTACTAGTTTAACTGCACCAACCAATACAGATGGTGTTTTAATACCTAAGATGAATAATTTCCCTGCAACAAACCCAACAATAGTACAAGATGGCATGTTGGTTTTTATTACAGGAAATGGTACACCAAGTAAAGGGTTTTATTATTGGAATCAGCCAACGCTAACATGGATACCTCTTGGTGGCAACAGCGGCGTTAAAAAGATTGACGATTTATTAGATGGAAAATCAGACCCAAATGGTTCTTCTGTTTTTTTAGGAACACAAGCAGGTTTAAATGATGATGGTACAAGCAATGCCAATGTAGGCGTTGGTCTTCATAACTTAAGAGCAAATACAATTGGTGTTTATAATACTGGTGTAGGAAATCGTTCTCTTTTTAATAATACCATTGGTAATTACAATACAGGTTTGGGTGGTAATGCTTTATTTTCAAATACAACAGGAAATCAAAATACAGCATTGGGTTTAAATGCATTATATGCAAATACAACAGGAATTAATAATACCGCTTCTGGTGTAAATACCATGCGATATGCTACCACAGGTTCTTATAATGTGGCAGATGGTTCGCAAAGTTTATTTAATCTTACCGTAGGTAATAGAAACACCGTAAGTGGTTATCAAGCCATGTTTAAAACTACCGCAGCATATCGTAATACTGCAAGTGGTTTTAGAACTTTATATAACAATACAACAGGAACCTACAATACTGCTTTTGGATATGAATCTGGTTATAACAATACCAATGGCGTTTTTAATGTGTTTTTAGGTTATCAAGCAGGTTATTTTGAAACTTCTAGTAATAAATTATACATCGAAAACAGAAATGCCAATGCAAATAACGCCTTAATTTATGGTGAATTTGGAGCAGATGCAACAAGAACAGGCAATATTTTACGTACCAATTCGCAATTTCAAATAGGAAACCCAACTTTAACAGGATATGCATTTCCTACAATTGATGGTGCGGTAAATCAAGTGTTAAAAACCAATGGAAATGGAAGTTTAAACTGGACAAACGCCAACACTTTAGGTACAGACAATCAAAATTTAACAGGAGCAACGCTAACAGGTACTACCTTACAAATAAATATAGAAAACGGAACTTCAACTTCGGTAAATTTAGCAGGATTACAAGACGGAGGTGCAAAAAAAATAAACGATTTATTAGATGGAAAATCAGACCCAAATGGTTCTTCTGTTTTTTTAGGAACACAAGCAGGTTTAAATGATAATGGTAGTGATAACAAAAATGTTGGTGTTGGTTTCCAAAGTTTAAAAAGTAATACAACAGGAGCTAATAATACCGCAAATGGATATCAATCAATGTTTGCTAATACTAGTGGTTTTAATAATACTGCAAATGGGTATTTATCTTTATATTCTAACACCTCAGGTTTATACAATAATGCTTATGGTGTAAATTCGCTATTTTCCAATACCACAGGACAACAAAATGTAGCTGTGGGTAACTCGGCATTATATGCAAATACAACAGGTAATGAAAATATTGCTGTTGGAGTAAATTCGTTAAGAAATAACAATTCTGGTACAAAAAATATTGCTGTAGGAACAAGAGCTTTATTAAATAACACAAATGGTTTTTTTAATACAGCAATTGGATGGGAAGCCCTAAAAGTAAATACAACTGCTGATTATAATACAGCAATTGGAGGAAATACATTAAAAAATAATACTACGGGTTTTTCAAATACAGCAACTGGAGTTAATGCATTGCAATTTAATACATCTGGTGTTTGGAATACAGCAAATGGTGTAAATGCTTTATATAAAAACACTACAGGACATAAGAATATAGCTACAGGTGTAAACACTTTATTTGCTAATTCAACAGGAATACAAAATGTAGCAACAGGCGTTGAGGCTTTACGTTTTAACACTTCAGGCTCATATAATACTAGCACAGGATTTCAATCATCTTATAGAAATACTATTGGACAAAGTAATACAATATATGGTTATCAAGCATTTTTTAATAATACAATAGGAGCTCTTAATGTTGTTAATGGTTTTCAATCGCTTTATGCAAATAATACAGGAAATTATAACACTACATTAGGTTCTTTTTCTGGTTATGGAAACATTGGTGACGCCAACCTATTTTTAGGGTATAGATCAGGTTATAATTCATTAGGAAATAATAAATTGTATATTGAAAATTCAGATGCCAATGCAAATAACGCCTTAATTTATGGTGAATTTGGAACAGATAATACTGCTACAGGCAATATTTTACGTACCAATTCGCAATTTCAAATAGGAAACCCAACTTTAACAGGATATGCCTTTCCTACAATTGATGGTGCGGCAAATCAAGTGTTAAAGACCAATGGAAATGGAGGTTTAAACTGGACAAACGCCAACACTTTAGGTACAGACAATCAAAATTTAACAGGAGCAACGCTAACAGGTACTACCTTACAAATAAATATAGAAAACGGAACTTCAACTTCGGTAAATTTAGCAGGTTTACAAGACGGAGGAGCAAAAAAAATAAATGATTTATTAGATGGAAAATCAGATCCAAATGGTTCTTCTGTTTTTTTAGGAACACAAGCAGGTTTAAATGATGATGGTACAAGCAATGCCAATGTAGGCGTTGGTTTTCAAAGTTTAAAAAGTAATACAACAGGGTTTGGTAATGCCGTAAATGGATATCAATCACTAACTTCAAATACTACAGGCGCTTTAAATACGGCAAATGGTTACCAATCACTTTATTCCAATACCACAGGAAGTTTCAATACAGCAAATGGTAGTTTCTCACTTTATTCTAATACCTCAGGGAGTTACAACACAGCAAATGGTTTAAACTCACTTGCTTTCAATACAACTGGGCAGCAAAACGTAGCAGTAGGTTATTTAGCATTATATAGAAATACTACTGGTCATAGTAACACCGCACAAGGAACCCAATCGTTATCTTATAACAGAACAGGTTTTCAAAATACAGCAGCTGGATTTCAAGCGTTATACGCAAACACAACTGGTAGCCAAAATACGGCGAATGGATTACAAGCGTTATACGCAAATACAACTGGTAGCCAAAATACAGCGACTGGTTCTGGTACATTATTACACAATAATGGATCATTTAATACCGCTACAGGTAGTGAGTCTTTAAAAAATAATATTATTGGAAATTATAATACGGCTACTGGATTTGGTTCATTATTTAATAACAAAGCCAGTCACAATACAGCAAATGGCTATAAAGCTTTGTATTGGAATACCACAGGAATTCAAAATGTTGCAAATGGTGTGGAGGCTTTACATTTTAATTCTACAGGAAATCAAAATGTAGCTAATGGGTATCAATCGTTATTTAGAAATATAGCTGGTACTGGAAATACTTCTAATGGATATCGATCATTATTTTCAAATACTACAGGACATTACAATACAGCTAATGGTTTACATTCATTATATGCAAATACTACAGGATATTATAATACAGCTAATGGATATATCGCGTTATATGCGAATACTACAGGCACGTATAATACAGCTAATGGATTAAAATCATTATATCAAAACACCATAGGATCTAGAAATAGTGCTCTAGGTGATTTTTCGTTATATTCAAATACCATAGGAAATCATAATACTAGTATTGGTTCAAATTCATTGTTTAGAAATATTAACGGGTCAAGTAATTCTGCTATTGGACAATTTTCATTATACTATAATAAATCGGGCAGTTATAACACTGGTGTGGGCTATTTTAATGGATATCCTAACCCTAATGTTTGGTGGTTAACCAACTCTACCGCTTTAGGCAGTAGAACTTTTAACACTGCATCTAACCAAGTACGAATAGGAAGTAATGCAGTTACCAGTATAGGTGGATTTAGAGGGTGGACAAACCTCTCTGACGGTAGATTTAAAAAAAATGTGAAAGAGAATGTAAAAGGGATAGACTTTATTTTAAAACTAAGACCAGTTACATATAACTTAGATATTAAAAAAATAGATGCGTTTTTAAAAGTACCAGATTCTATAAGTAATGGTAAAAACGGTGAATTAATAAAATTTAAAAAACAAGCCGAAAAAGAAATCCAAACAGGCTTTATAGCACAAGAAGTAGAACAAGCAGCCAAAGAATTAGGCTATGATTTTAGCGGTGTAGACAAACCTAAAAATGAAAACGATTATTACGGTTTACGGTATGCCGAGTTTGTTGTACCTTTAGTAAAAGGGATGCAGGAGCAACAAAAACTGATTATAACATTAAAAAAAGAAAATGAAATGTTAAAAAATAGATTAGATAATATTGAAAAAAAACTAATACAAAAAAGATAGTTCCTAAATTTCTTTGAATTATCTAGATAATCCTTCTAAAATTCATCTTCGACTATGAAAAAAATAATCTAAACTGTAAACGAATTATTATATTGTGATTAAGGAATGTCCCATTAAACGCTTTTCTGCACTACCTCAAAAACTTGATTACCTTCACATTTTAGTGTTTTATGTGGATATTTTAAAATTAAAGCATAATCGTGTGTTGCCATAACAATTGTTTTTCCACTTTTGTGAATTTGATGCAAAACTTCCATAATTTCCATCGAAGTTTTTGGATCTAAATTACCTGTTGGTTCATCTGCTAAAATAAGTTCAGGATTATTTAATAATGCTCTTGCAATTGCAACACGTTGTTGTTCTCCTCCAGAAATTTGATATGGCATTTTTTCGATACTATCTAAAATACCTACTCGATTTAAAACTTCTCTAATTTTCATTTTCATTTTCGCTTTGTCTATCCAACCAGTTGCACGTAAAACAAATCGTAAATTTTCAAAAATATTACGATCGTATAATAATTTAAAATCTTGAAATACAATACCAATTTTTCTTCTTAAAAATGGAATTTCCTTTTCTTTTAATGTTTTTAGATCGTAATTTACTATAGTTCCTTTTCCTTTTTGTAAAGGTAAATCTGCATAAAGGGTTTTCATTAAGCTACTTTTTCCACTTCCAGTTTTTCCAATTAGGTAGATAAATTCGCCATTAGTAATCTTTAAATTTACTTTTTCTAAAATCAATCTTTCTCGTTGATAAATAGCAACATCTGTCAAATTTAAAATAGTTTCTTGCATAGGTATAAAAGTAATGATTTTAAAAGGATATCGCAAAGATATATTTTTACCTTCGGTTTACAAATCGTATTCTGTTTTTAGCAATCAGTAAGACCAACAGTTACTGCCAAACCTCCTTCCGAAGTTTCTTTATATTTTGTATGCATGTCTTTTGCCGTTTCCCACATGGTTGCAATTACCTTATCTAGCGGTACTTTTACTGTATTGTGATCGGTATCTAAAGCCAATTCAGCAGCATTAATTGCTTTAATTGCTCCCATAGCATTTCGTTCAATACATGGAATTTGAACCAAGCCTCCAATTGGATCGCAAGTCAATCCTAAATGATGTTCCATTGCAATTTCTGCCGCTATTAAAACCTGTTCTGGCGTTCCTCCTAGTAATTCACATAATGCTCCAGCAGCCATAGCAGATGACACGCCAATTTCTGCTTGACAACCTCCCATAGCAGCACTTATTGTAGCTCCTTTTTTAAAGATGCTACCAATTTCTCCAGCAACAAGTAAGAATTTTTTAATGTGATTAAAATCTGCTTTATGATTTTCTATAACAATATAATACATTAAAACAGATGGAATAACTCCTGCACTACCATTTGTAGGAGCAGTAACCACACGCCCTAAAGAAGCGTTAACTTCATTAACAGATAATGCAAAGCAACTTACCCATTTTAAAATTTGTCGAAATCTAACTTCTGTTAACCGAATGGTTTCTAGCCATTCTTGCGGTGTATTATACGGTAAATTTCCTTTTAATTTTTTATGTATATCATAAGCACGTCTTTTTACATGTAAACCTCCTGGTAAAATTCCTTCTGTATGACAACCTGTATACATACTCTCTAACATGGTATTCCAAATGCGTTTTAACTCAAAATCTATTTTCTCGATAGATCTAACAGATTTTTCATTCTCTAAAACAACATTAGAAATAGATGTATTTAATTGTTTACAAAATGCTAAAAGTTCATTTCCTGTTTTTATTGGATAAGGCAATGTGTTAGAAAAAATAGCTTTATTTGCCTTTGCGTTTTTTCGTTCTTTTTTAACTACAAATCCGCCACCAATAGAATAAAAGGTTGCGCTTATTTTTGTGTTTTTAAGAATCGCAGTAAACGTCATTCCATTAGCATGAAAAGGCAGAAAATTTTTATTGAAAATAAGAGCTTTTTCTGGATAAAATAGTACTTCTTTTTCGTTATTAAAAAGTATTTTCTTTGTGTTTTTAATAGCAGTTATTGTCTGTTTAATTTTTTCTGTTGCTATGGTTTCAGGATCTTTACCACTTAAACCAAGCATTACGGCATAATCGGTAGCATGACCTTTTCCTGTTAAAGATAAAGAACCATATAAATCTACAATAATGGTTTCTACATCATCAAATTTATTGGCAATCTTTAATTCTTTAATCCAACGTTCGGCTGCTCTCCAAGGACCTAAAGTATGCGAACTCGAAGGTCCAATACCAATTTTTAACATATCAAAAACAGAAATACTCTCCATAAATTTGGGCAATTATATATGGCTCAAATCTAATTAAATATTACTTAAATAAGTCCTTTTATACCAATTCAATTTCAAAATGCGCTAAATAGATTTGAACTATTTTTATGTTGAGTTGGTATTATACAAGTATTATCTTCTTATTTTAATTGTATATGAATATGATCATCATGTCTTACTGATTTACAACCATGATAACGAATTTTATTATTTTTTAGATGTAACCTTTGTTTTAAATGAGGTTCTATAAACAATTTTCCTAAATTTTTATTTTTTAAAAGAACTGTTATTAATTTTTTTGTTCCAATTTCTGAAAAAATTAAAGTTTTATTTATTTCTCCAAAAGTCATGTACTTTTGATAATCGTATTGATAATACCCTTTTTTAAAACAAAAATTTATTTGGTTGTATTCGTTTGGTTTTGGTTTTTCAAACACACCATAACCACTAATAGATTTTTGTTTTGTGGATAGTATTCCTTCTTGTGTTTCGTAAACCAAACTCAAATCCAACTTCTTACCATCATGATGGCTTAAATGTGGTAAGAGCGGAAAATTAGTTATAAACGGAAAATTAGCATCCAAATATCGAATTTCGATATTGGTGTTTTTTAAATCCGTTTGCGTTTTTTGCAACAATTTATTTAAAGCAGGTCGTACATAATTTCTATTTAACAAAACTGTCATATAATTTGTAGGTTTAATTGTATTGGTGTTTTTTATTTTTTCTCTACCAAAAATTGGAGCAATTAAAGGAATAAAAAACAAAATTGTGATAAAGTACAATCCAATAAAAATAAGAATTTTTTTAAATTTAAAATTTACTTTCCACTGTTTGGATATAACGATACTAAGTAAAAGTAAAACACCTCCTACTTGTGTACTTATAGTGAGTAGCGTAAATAAGAATAAATATCCAATAAATTTTAGCATTATTTTTAAGTTTTTTTTTTATGGTATTGGTTTTATAAACGCAACAAACTTTAAAATGTTTTGTAGTAATAATATTATACCAACCTAAGTTTGAAATGCGCTAAATAGATTTAAAATATTTTTATGTTTTACAATCTTGAAATTTCAAGCATAGCATAGCTATGGTTTAAATTTAAAGTGCAGTAAAACCGTGAAAAGATAAATACCAAATAATAATAAAGAATGAATAAAATCCTTGAACTGCGAAGCACATCATGAACTCAAAATAAAAAAGTATGAATAATTAATAATAAATCTTCATTTTATTGTTCAAATCTCACTATTTATAAGGCTTCTTTGATGTAAGTTTAGGTCGAACTCAGGTTATTAATAAGTTTGTGAACAATTCAAAACTATTTTATGCGTTATAGAGTTTAGTATTCTTACTTTTGACTATAATAATCCATTATACTATGAATAAATTTAAACTATTTTTAACAATACCTATACTTTTGTTTTCTATTGTATTGTCTGCTCAAAAATCTGACGTTTATACAAATAATTTAAAAGAATTTAACCATGCTATTTCGCTTTATCAGAATCGAGATTACGTAGCATCACAACAATTATTTAAAAAAGTACGAAATCAGTTTAGTAATTTTTCGGAAAATAAAGCAACTTGCGATTATTATATTGCATTTGCAGCGTTACGCCTAAATGACCGAAATGGTGGAGCGATGATGACCGATTTTGTACAAAATTACCCAACGAGTACAAAACGAAATGATGCATATAGAGAGGTAAGTGATTATTACTACAATTATGGTAAATATAACGATGCATTAAAGTGGTTTAAAAATGTAGATACAAAAGGCTTAACCAATAGGCAAGAAGAAGATTTTAATTTTAAATATGGTTATGCATTATTTAGTGTTAAGAGATACAAACTAGCAAAAAATTACTTTGCTCCTTTATTAGACTCTCCAAGATATGGAGCACAGGCAAAATATTATTATGGATTTATGGCGTATCAAAACGACGATTTTGATAATGCAGATAAATATTTAGGAGAAGTAGAAGATAATAAAGAACTTGGGAAAGACGTGCCTTATTTTAAGGCAAACATCAAGTTTAAAATGGGAAAATTCCAAGAAGCAATAGACATTGCAGAGCCATTTTTAAAAAGTGCAAACCGCAAACAAAAATCTGATGTTTCTAAAATTTTAGGAGAGAGTTATTTCAATTTAAAAAAATACGATAAAGCCGTACCATTTTTAAAAAATTATAAAGGAAGAAGAGGAAAATGGAATAATACCGATTACTACCAATTAGGGTATACTTATTACATGCAAAACGATTACGAAAATGCCATTTCTTGGTTTAATAAAATTATTGGTGGAAAAAGTGCCGTTTCTCAAAATGCATCATATCATCTAGCAGAATGTTATGTAAAATCTAATAAAAAACAAGAAGCCTTAAATGCATTTAGAAATGCATTAGAAATGGATTACGATAACGACATTAAGAAAAATGCTTGGTTAAATTATGCAAAGTTGAGTTACGAAATAGGAAACCCTCTTAAAAGTGTACCAGATGTATTAACAGAGTATCTAGAAAAATATCCAAAATCAGAAAATAAAGAAGAAATTAATGAATTACTTATTAGTTCTTACGTAACCTCTAAAGATTATCAAGGAGCATTAAAACTACTAAAAAACAAAAAAGACGACAAATCGAAAGAAATATATCAAAAAGTGGCTTTTTATAGAGCAATACAATTATTTAACGACACAAAATATAACGAAGCAAAAGAATTGTTTCGTAAATCTTTAGATAAAAATAGCGATCCAAAATTTACAGCAAGAGCAACCTACTGGAAAGCAGAAACTAATTATTTAACCAATCATTTTGAAGAGGCATTAACAGGATTTAATAACTTTACTACATTGCCAAGTGCAAACGAAACAGAAGAGTTTAATAATGTAAATTACAACTTAGCATACACAAATTTTAAATTAAAAGACTATACAAAAGCTATTGCGTTTTTTAAAAAATTTACAGACAATAATACCGAAAAAACATCAGAAATTAAAGATAGTTATTTGCGATTAGGAGATAGTTATTTTATAACAAGTAATTACCAAAAAGCGTTAAATGCTTATAATACAGCAATTCAAAATAAAGGAAAAAGTTTAGATTATGCTTATTTTCAAAAAGCAATTAGTTATGGGTTTTTAGGACAAAACGTAAAAAAAATAGAAACTTTAAAAACTTTTTTGGAGAAATACAAACATTCTAAATTAAGAGACGAAGCCTATTTTTCATTAGGATCTGCATACAAAAAAGCAAAACAAGAGCAAGAAGCATTAGAAGCGTATCAAAATGTATTGCGTTTTAATAGAAGTCCGTTAAAACCAAAAGCATTATTAAAACAAGGATTAATTTATTTTAATTCTAACCGAGGAGAAAAAGCCTTAGTAAAATATAAAAAATTAGTAAAAGATCATCCACAAACACCAGAGGCAAGACAAGCAGTTAATAATGCACGTCAGATATACATTAATTTAGGTAGAGTTGACGAATATGCAGATTGGGTTCAAAATATAGATTTTGTTGAGGTAAGTGATGCAGAATTAGATAATACGATGTATGAATCGGCAGATATTCAATACCAACAAAATAACAAGACAAAAGCCATTAAAGGATTTAAAAAATATTTGGCTCGATTTCCAAACGGAATTCATGCATTACAAGTAAATTTTTACTTAGCAGAATTATTTTATAGCGATAATAAGTTCGACAATACAAAAACACATTATCAATACATAATAAATCAAGAACCAAACGAATATACAGAACAAGCATTAACACGTTTGTCACAAATATTATTAAAAAATCAAGATTGGATAAACGCAATACCAATATTACAACGCCTAGAAAATGAAGGCAAAAATGACCAAAATGTATTGTACGCACAAAGTAATTTAATGAAAGGAAATTACACCTTAGAAAACTATACAGAAGCAGTTTCTTTTGCCGAAAAAATATTACAAAACCCAAATATTGAAACCCGTGTAAAAACCGATGCTAAAATAATTATAGCACGATCGGCAATAAAAACAGGAGATTTAGATAAAGCAAAAAACGCATATCAAGAAGTTTCGTTAACAGCTCAGGGCGAATTAAAAGCAGAAGCTATTTATTACGATGCTTTTTTTAAGAATATAGATGGCGATTATAAAAATTCTAATGTAATGGTGCAAAAATTAGCTTCCGATTATTCTAGCTATAAAGTATGGAGTGTAAAAGGGTTGGTTGTCATGGCAAAAAACTTCTATGCCTTAAAAGATGCATACCAAGCAACGGTAGTTTTAGAATCGGTAATTAAAAACTTTAAAGACCAAGCAATACACAAAAAAGCAGTCGACGAAGCTAAAGAAGAATTGCAAAAAATTAAAACACAAGAAGCAAAAACAAATGCTTCCGTAGTTCCAAATTAATCTTAAAAAAATAAAATAATACAGCCAAGTCTCCTAGTAACTTGGCGAGAAATATAAAAATATATGAACAAATCCATTTTAATACTAATCTTATTGTTTTCCATAATTGCAATCTCTTCACAAGAAGTAGAAAAAGATACAATAGGAACCGAAGAAATAAATATTGTAAAACCATATACACCAAAAATTAAGGATGCTTTTAAAGTAAAAAAGAGTCCAAAACAAGGAGATGATTCTATAAACAATAAAAAACAAGTAGAATATTCTATAAATTCCGTTCCAGTTGCATCTACATTTACACCAGCAAAAGGAAAAGCAAAAGGAGTTTCTCGTAAGAAAAAAGAACGTATTTATGATAATTATGCAAGTGTAGGATTTGGTAACTATACCACACCAAAGATAGAAGTATTTGCAAGAACATCGTCTACAAGAGATAATGAATTTGGAGGAACTCTAAATTTCCACTCTTCTAATGGAGATGTAAAAAATGCCATTCTAGATACCGATTTTATGCATGTAGGTTTAGACCTGTTTTATAAAAACTCTTCGAGAGATATGGATTGGCAAGTAGATGGAGGTTATACTTATAATAAACAAAATTGGTATGGACTTCACAATCCAGATTTATTTAACCAAGCACAAATTGATTTAATCGACGAAAAGCAAGTTTATAATACCATCCGTATTGGCGGAAATATAGATTATTACGATTCGTATTTTAAAGGAGTAAAAGCAGATGTAAATATTTTTACAGATGCATATAAAAGTTCTGAATTTCAATTAGTAGCAATACCAAAATTTGAATTTCCATTGTCGACAGAGTTACTAAATACCGATGTGCGTTTAGAATTTATTGGTGGGAACTTTGATAAAAATTATGTCACAGACGATTCTATAAATTATGGTTACTACAATTTAGGAGTAAGTCCTAATTTTAAAGTATTAAGAGATTATTTTACATTTAATCTAGGAGCAAATTTAGTATATAGTGGAGCTGTACAAGAAAATGCAAAGAGTAAATTTTACATTTATCCCAATGTAACCGCATCTTACGAATTAATTCCAGATGTAATGACTTTATACGCAGGAGTTACAGGTAATTTATACCAACAATCGTATCGAAAATTTGCCGAAGAAAATCCATTTGTATCGCCAACACTAGATGTACGTAGAACAGACGAACAGTATAATGCGAAGTTTGGAGCAAAAGGAAAATTGGCATCTTATATTTCCTATAACTTAAATGCATCTTATAAAAGCGAAAATGATAAAGCTTTTTATAAACTTAATGACGATTTAACCAATACCATAACTACAAGAAATTACCAGTATGCCAATTCTTTTGGAATTGTGCATGACAATGTAAAAACTTTTGGAGTTTTTGGAGAACTAGTTATTGACTTTACCAAAGAAATAAGTTTTGGAGGTAATGCTAATTTTAATACATACAACAATGATGTACAAGACGAAGCTTGGAATTTACCAAGCCTAAAAGCAAGTGTGTTTGCAAACTATCATACAAAAAAATGGCTTGCAGGTGCCAAACTATTTTTTGTAAGTGAACGAGAAGATTTATATACAAACAGTTTGCTTTTTGTACCAGTATCAAATAAAATTATTAATAAAAGTTACATCGATTTAAACTTAAATTTAGGGTATAACTTTACAGATAGGTTAACCGCTTTTATTAATGGAAGTAATTTATTTAGTACGAAATATCAAACCTATACTAATTTTAGAGTTCAAGGAATTCAAGTACTTGGAGGTGTAAAGTATAAATTTGACTTGTAAAAAAGGCATTCGTAAGCTGCTTTTTTTGTTTCTGATTTTTATTATAAACAACCAATAATAAAGAGAGTGTTTAAAAGCCTTATTTTGATACCAACTTGGTATTAGTTATCCTGTGTAAATTTTTAAACCTATTAAAAAAATAATTAGCTACCTTTGTAATACCAATTTGATTTTAAGAGGAGCCAAAAAATCAACATATTTTTTTAGTATACCATCTTAAAATTGTAAACATAGCCATTGCTATGGTTATAATTTTGAGTGAAGTAGCATGAGAAAAGATGAAAAAATTATGGCTTATTTTAAGAACAACTTGGTATAAATTCCAATTTAGAATAAAATTTACAATGATAAATCCGAAAAGATATACAATAACAGCAGCATTACCATATACAAATGGACCAGTACATATAGGACATTTAGCAGGAGTATATGTGCCAGCAGATATATACGCAAGATATTTAAGAGCAAAAGAAAAAGATGTAGTATATGTTTGCGGAAGCGATGAACATGGTGTGCCAATAACCTTAAGGGCAAAAAAAGAAGGCATAACACCACAACAAGTAGTAGATAAATACCACGAAATAATAAAAAAATCTTTTGAAGAATTTGGAATAACGTTTGATAATTATTCTAGAACTTCAGCAAAAATACACCACAAAACAGCATCCGAATTTTTTAAAAAATTACACAAAGAAGGTAAATTTATCGAAGAAACAAACGCACAATTATACGATGCAGATGCCAAGCAATTTTTAGCAGATCGGTTTGTTATTGGAACTTGTCCAAAATGTGGAAATGAAGAAAGTTATGGAGACCAATGTGAAAATTGTGGAACTAGTCACAATGCAACCGATTTAATAAATCCAAAATCGGCAATTACAGGAAATGTACCGTCCTTAAAAGAAACGAAACATTGGTATTTACCATTAGACCAATACGAAAATTGGTTGCGAGAATGGATTGTAGTAGGGCACGAAAAGGATTGGAAAGCAAATGTGAGAGGGCAAGTAAAATCATGGTTAGATGATGGTTTACGACCAAGAGCAGTAACACGAGATTTGGATTGGGGAATTCCTGTACCAGTAGAAGGAGCAGATGGAAAAGTATTATATGTATGGTTTGATGCACCAATAGGTTATATCTCAGCAACTAAAGAATGGGCAGAAAAAAATGACACAGAATGGGAACCATATTGGAAAGACAAAGAAACAAAATTAGTGCATTTTATAGGCAAAGATAATATCGTATTTCATTGTATTATATTTCCAGCAATGCTAAAAGCAGAAGGAAGCTATATATTGCCAGAGAATGTACCAGCTAATGAATTTTTAAATTTAGAAAATAATAAAATTTCAACTTCAAGAAATTGGGCAGTTTGGTTACACGAATATTTAAAAGAATTTCCAAACCAACAAGATGTGCTAAGATATACATTAACAGCAAATGCTCCAGAAAATAAAGATAATAATTTTACATGGAAAGATTTTCAAGCAAGAAATAATAACGAACTAGTAGCAATATTTGGAAACTTTATAAATAGAGTTGTAGTATTGACTAATAAATATTACGACGGAATAATTCCAACTCCAAACCAATTTACCAATATTGATTTAGACGTTTTAGCACAGATAAAAAAATATCCAAATAGAATAGGAAATTCTATCGAAAAATATCGTTTTAGAGAAGCTTTAGGAGAACTAATGCATCTAGCGCGATTAGGAAACAAATATTTAGCAGATGAAGAACCTTGGAAAAAAATAAAAATAGATGCAGAACGCACCAAAACAATTATGTACATCGCATTACAAGTAGCAAGAGCATTATCTGTTTTAGCAGAGCCATTTTTACCATTTACTTCCAATAAATTAAAAAGTATACTACAGGTAGATTCGAATACCGATAATTTAAAATGGAATACTATTTTATCGAAAGACGAATTAATTACACCAAATCATAAAATAGGGAAAGCAGAATTATTATTTTCTAAAATCGAAGATGTAACAATTCAAAAACAATTAGATAAATTAGAAGCTACGAAAATTGCAAATGAACATGCAAATAAAATATTAGAACCACAAAAAGAAATCATCGATTTTGAAGATTTTACCAAATTAGATATTCGAATAGGGACTATTTTAGAAGCAGAAAAAATTGCTAAAACCAAAAAGTTACTAAAATTAAAAGTAAATGTTGGTATCGATATTAGAACTATCGTAAGCGGAATAGCAGAAAGTTTTACGGTAGACGAAGTTATTGGTCAAAAAGTAGCAGTATTAACCAATTTAGCACCAAGAAAAATAAGAGGAGTAGAAAGTAATGGTATGATTTTAATGACCGAAACCAAAAAAGGAATGCTCTCTTTTATAGAACCTGATAAAAAAAACATAGCTGACGGTCAAGAAATTAGTTAAGTTTTTTACTGTAATATTAAGAATATGTTAAACTTTTGACAAAAAAAGAAATAAATTTTTAAATTATTATCAGATATATACTAAAATAGTATATATTTGCACCGTTGAACTCTTAGGAGTTTAACACTTTTTCTTTTTCATAGCAATTTTCCCATCAATCGCAAGATTGATGGGTTTCTATTTTAATACAGCATGGATTTATAAAATAATTTTTGAATACGGAATAACAGTTTCGAACCCTTTATTTTTGAAATAATGAACCGTATCTTTATTTCCAGTTGCTAAAATAAAATCTCCTCCCCAAGCACCTAAACTTTTAATTTGTCCGAAATAATCTTTAAATAAAGTTTTTTGAATTGGTTGCATGTCAATAACTTTTGCAATTATATTTTCATGCTCTTTTAATAGTTTTTCAAAATTTATTAAAGATTTTTCTATGCTAATTTGGTTCGTAATATTTGAAATTTCTGTAATTGGTTTTTTCGCATTAGTATTGTATTTTTTATATTTTTCAATAGCATTCCTACTATTTTGTTTTTTATTCAAATAAACAAAATAAAGTTGCTCTTTAAATAACGGATTAAAATCAATTTTTTTAGCTTTAGGATTTTTAGTATCTAATTGATATAAAATAGGATGATTGTTTTGTGCACAAGCAATATCGTAAGCAGAACCGCCAAAAATTTTAAATTGCAAATCAAAAGCATTAATATTTCCCCAATTTGCAATATTATTAATTAAAGTAGAAGAAGTTCCAAGTCCCCAATTTTTATTAAAAGTAAGGTTTGTCGTAACATTAATATTATAATCAAATTGTAAAAATTTTGGATTAACTTTTTTTACTTCTAACAAGATTTGTTGTAGCGTTAGTGCTATTTTTTTATCCGAAGATGAAACAACAGCAAACGATAAAGTATTCATTTTACAAGAAAACCACTTTGTTCCGTTATTATCTATACTATTCCACGTTAAAATACGATTACAAGTATCTGAAATTTTAATACACAAATTCTGACCGAATTTTGTAGGTAAAGCAAGTGATTTAGCACCATCTAAAACAAGATATTCCGAAGTAATGAGTAATTTTCCGTTGCTATAAAAATTCAAAATGGTGGATTTATAAAACAAAAGTAAATAAAAAAACCTGTATCTAAACTTCGTACAAGAATTATATTTATTTCTCCTCATAATTTGATGCGTTTTTTCCAATTCGAGTAAAACCAATTCAATTTTGAAATGCGCTAAATAAATTTAAAATATTTATAGCGTATTTTGATGTTGAGTTGGTATAACTTACGAGTTCGTTTTTCAACAAACAACTTCTAATAGACTATTTTTTTAAAACGGTAAACCAAATTATTAATCGAGAATAGAATTACTTTTTATTATAAATCGGTAAAATAACAAAAGCGAATGCTCCTAAAAGTAAAATCATTATGGTTTGAGAGGTCCAAATTAATAAACCGATAGAAGTACCAGCTTCTTCGGGAATCGCATAAAGGCTCAGTGCAGAAGCAACAAAAACGGGATAACCGCCAAGACCACCAGGAAAAAATATCATTGCAAATGTTCCAGCTACAAAACCAACAACAACAGCATTAATAGATAAGTTTGCTGTTTCAGGTAAAGCAAAAGAAGCAACATAAAACATCAACAAATACATTGCCCAAATAAAAAAAGAATGTGCAATAAATTGCCATTTATTCTCCATCTTTAATATGCTAAAAACACCATCTTTTAAACCGTCAATAAAATTTTTAATTTTAAGTGCAAAAGTATTTTTAGACACTTTAATAAAACGATAAAAAAGAAATCCAAATCCTAAAAAAGCAACCAAATAAATAATTTTATTAAGAGGATTAAAACCGTCTCTAAATAAGAAACTCTCAATTAAGTCTGCCTGTAAAAAAAAAGCAATAATAATAATTAGTAAAAGCATTAATAAATCTACTATTCGTTCGGTAACTACCGTTCCAAAAGCTTTTTCAAAAGGAATAGCATCGTATTTATTTAGTGTCGTTGCTCTAGCTAATTCTCCAGATCTCGGAATTACTAAATTAAAAAAATAAGCAATTAATACCGCTAAAACGCTATTCATATATTTGGGTTTATATCCCAAAGGTTTTAATAAAAATTGCCAACGATACGCTCTAGACAAATGACTTAATACAGCAAAAAACAAAGATAGAATTATCCAAAGATAATTTGCGTTTTTAAAATTGTATGCAATTTTATCAATTTGTTCTGGCGTAAATTTTTTAAAATAAAATCCAATTAGAGTAAATCCAATAACAACTGGAATAAGGATTAGCAAGATTTTTTTTATTTTTTTATTCAAAATTTAAGTAAGTAAGTTTTTTTCGTTAGGAAAAACAAGAGAAGGTTTAAATTTTTTTGCTTCTTCAAAATCTAAGATTGCGAAGGTTATTAATATTAAAATATCTCCAACAGCAACTAATCTTGAAGCAGCACCATTTAATGTAATCTCTCCACTTTTTCTAGGTCCAGGAATTACATACGTTTCTAAACGAGCACCGTTATCATTATTTACAATCAATATTTTTTCGCCTTCAATAATATTAGCGGCATCCATTAAATCTTCATCAATGGTAATACTTCCAATATAGTTAAGATCAGCGCCTGTTACTCTAACTCTATGTATTTTCGATTTTACTACGGTTACTTGCATGGTACAAAATTACTACTTTTTTATAAACTCAGATTATCAATTAGTCTAATTTCTCCAGCAAAAACTGCCAAGAAGGCTCTATAATCTTTGTTTTTTTTCTTTTTTAGGACTTCTTTTAAAGTTTCTTCATCGGCAATTACAAAATATTCTAATTTTAAAATAGGATGTTTTTTAAATTTCTTTTTTACCCATTTACTTACTTTTTTAGCACTTTTTGTAAGAAATTTTTTCTTTGCTTTTTTTAATATTTTATAAATAAAAGGAGCAGCATCTCTATATTCTGAAGTTAATCTCGTATTTCTAGAACTCATTGCTAAACCATCTTTTTCTCTAAAAATTGCACAACCAACTACTTTTATTGGCAAACGTTCTATTGCAACTAATTTTTTAATGATTTGTAATTGTTGGAAGTCCTTTTCGCCAAAATAAGCAGTATTTGGCTTTACGATTTCAAATAATCGTTTTACAATTGTACCAACACCATCAAAATGACCATCTCTAAACTTTCCTTCCATTTCATGCTCAATACCACCAAAATTAAAATGTTGGGAATTTATATTTTTAGCATATATTTCTTCTACGGTAGGTATAAAAACGATATCACAATCTACTTTTTTTAATAAATCTAAATCCGCATCTATAGTTCTTGGATATTTAATTAAATCTGCATCATTATCAAATTGAGTAGGATTAATAAATATACTAACAACAACCAAATCATTTTCTTTTTTCGCTTTTTTAATTAAAGATAAATGTCCTTCGTGTAAAGCACCCATTGTAGGAACAAAGGCAATTGATTTCTCTTTACAAAAAGGAAATAGGTGTTTTTGTATGGACAAAATAGATTCAAATACTTGCATTACAAATGTTAATTAGTAGTTAAAAGGGTGTAAACTTACTATTTTAAAGTGAATTTAATACAAAATTTCGTATTTTTGCCGATGTTATCAATATTAACAAAGGTATAATATTAAAGACAATACCATTATAAATTGTATAAAACGCCATCCTTCTAAATTAAATTAGTAAACAAGCAAAATGAAAGATAAAAAAATATTATATATTTCATCAGAAATGATGCCTTATTTACCAGAGACAAAAACTTCTAAAATGAGCTTTGAAGTGGCAAGAAAAATGAATCAAAAGGGTGCACAAATTAGAGTATTTATGCCTCGTTTTGGATTAATAAACGAACGTAGACATCAATTACACGAAGTAATTCGGTTATCTGGTATGAATTTAATAATTAACGATATAGATATGCCTTTAATAATTAAAGTAGCATCTATTCCTAAAGAAAGAATGCAAGTATACTTTATAGATAATGACGAATATTTTAAACGAAAAGCAACCTTTACTAACGAAGATGAAAGTTTATTTGAAGACAATGACGAACGTGCTATTTTCTTTGCGAAGGGAGTCATTGAAACCGTAAAAAAATTAAATTGGTCGCCAGATATTATCCATATTCATGGATGGATGGCTGCACTTGTACCATTATACTTAAAAGAATATTTTAAAAATGACTCTCTATTTACCGATAGTAAAGTTGTTCTTTCCGTTTATAACGAACCTTATAAAGGCGAATTAAATAGCGATTTGATAAATAAGATTGATTTTGATGGTATTGAAAAAAATAAATTGACTGTTTTAGAAAAACCAACCTATGACAATCTTTCAAAAATTGCAATCGAAAATGCCGATGCAATTATTAAAGGTAGTGAAACATTATCAGACGAAGTAACCTCTTTTTTAAGTAATATAGATAAACCTATTCTTGAATACCAATCCGAAGAGGAGTTTGTCGAAACATATATGGATTTTTATCAAAATCAAATTTAAAGAAACAAATTATTTTTTATTTTACCTATGACTACTAAAATTGTAACTTTTTTAAAGTACCTTTCTATTGTATTATTTCTTTTTATAAGCACTATTTCTTGCGAAAAAGATTTTGAAAACGTTGGCGGAAAACTTGTTGATAATGGTGTGTTTAATACAAAAAAAATAGATGTAGATTTAATCTCATATTCTAAAAATATAGAAGCCTCAAGAGTGGATAATATTCGCTTTTTAGCATCGGGAGTTTTTAATACACCAATAACGTTTGGAATATATAAAACCAATGAATTTGGTTTATTAAAAGCATCTATAGCAACACAAATTTTATTACCTTCTTCTACAATTGATTGGGGAAGTGAACTAAATTTAGACGCAGCTTATATAGAAATTCCTTATGATGCTACAAGAGAAGCCAATGTAGAAGGAAAACCAAAATTCAAATTAAATAACATTTTTGGAGATGCAGATGCTAGTTATCAAATAAGAGTATCTCGATTAGAAACCTATTTAAATTTGTTAAATCCATTAGATCCTTCAAAAGCGAATACATACTATTCCAATGAAGTTTTTAATACTTCAGACGAATTATATCCTTGGACAAACTTTACACCAAATGCAAACGACACCGTTTTGTATTTTGATAGAACCATGTTAGATGATAATTACAATCCAATTGAAGTAATGGATTCTATAAAAAGAACAGACTTAAATCCTTTTATTAGAATTCCATTAGATAAAGATCTTATTAACGATACTTTTTTTAATATTACAAACCGACCACATTTCGATAATATAAATGATTTTTTAACATTCTTTAGAGGTTTTTTTATTGAAGTAAAAGGTATTAACGGCTCTGCCATGTTTTTAGACTTATCTAAAGCAAGTCTAAAATTATATTATACTAATACAGAAACAGAAACAGATAGTAATAATGTTGTTATATCTAAGGTTAGAACCAAAGAAACACTTATTTTTCCATTTGCAGGAAGTAATAAAGGAATACGAACAAACGCTTTTGAAAGAGATTATAGTGGCTCTACGGTAGAAAATTTTATAGATTTTCCAAATACAGTCGCAGGAGAAAAAAAAATATACATACAAGGAGCACAAGGATCTATGGCAATTATTGATTTATTCCAAAACATAAATATTGATGAATTAAGAGATAAAAATTGGCTGATAAACGAAGCAAGTTTAATCTTAAATATTGATCAAGATGCTAGTGGAACCACAGTGCCACCAAGATTGTTTCTCTATAAATTAGATCCAGACGAAACAAATGATGAAAATGAAAATGCACAAATTTTAGATATGATGACCGAAGGTCCAGATAGATTAAATGGTTTTTTACAAAAAGATGGAGATGATAATCCAGTAAAATATAAAATAAATATTACCGATTATATTTCCGAAATTTTAAAGAAAGAAGATTTTACCACACCATCCAAATTAGGACTTAAACTATACCACGCAACCGACATACCAATAACTACAATTGATACTATAATAGAAGATTATAATTGGGATCCAAGAGGTGTTGTACTTTATGGAAATCGATATGTAGAAACCGATACAGATTATAATAAAAGATTAAAATTAGAAATACACTATACAGAAATAAACGAATAATATATGTGTGGAATTGCAGGTTATATAGGTTATCGAGATGCGTATCCAATAATAATAAATGGACTAAAACGTCTAGAATATAGAGGTTATGATAGTGCAGGACTAATATTATACGATGGTAAAGACCTAAAAATGTCTAAAACCAAAGGAAAAGTTTCTAATCTAGAAAAAAAAGTGCAAACAGATATTACCACAACAGGAAATATAGGTTTTGGTCATACAAGGTGGGCAACACATGGTGTGCCTAACGATGTAAACTCACATCCGCATTTTTCAGAATCCGAAAATTTAGCAATCATACATAATGGAATTATAGAAAACTACGATACCATAAAAAAAGAATTGATAAATAGAGGATATACTTTTAAAAGCGATACAGATACCGAAGTATTAGTAAATCTAATTGAAGAAGTAAAAAAACAAAAAGACGTAAAATTAGGAAAAGCAGTACAAATAGCACTAAATGAAGTTGTAGGAGCATTTGCAATAGTTGTTTTTGATAAAACAAAACCGAATGAATTTGTTGTTGCTAAATTAGGAAGTCCAATAGCAATTGGAATAGGAGACAATAATAAAGAATTTTTTGTAGCATCCGATGCATCGCCATTTATAGAATATACGAAAAATGCAATCTATTTAGAAGATGGAGAACTGGCAATACTAAAAGTAGGAAAAGCCATTAAAATCCGAAAAATAAAAGACGATTCGTTAGTAGATGCAAATATTTTACAATTAAAACTAAATTTAGAGCAAATCGAAAAAGGAGGTTACGACCACTTTATGCTTAAAGAAATTCACGAACAACCAAAAGCAATAACAGATACTTTTAGAGGAAGACTATTGGCTAACGAAGGAATTATTCGCATGTCAGGAATAGACGATAATATACAACGGTTTTTAAATGCAAATCGTATTATTATAGTTGGTTGTGGAACATCGTGGCATGCAGGTTTAGTAGCAGAATATTTATTTGAAGATATCGCTAGAATACCAGTAGAAGTAGAATATGGTTCCGAATTTAGATACAGAAATCCAATAATTACAGAAAACGATATTGTAATTGCAATATCACAATCTGGAGAAACAGCAGATACACTAGCTGCCATAAAAATGGCAAAAGAAAAAGGAGCGTTTGTATTTGGAGTATGTAATGTAGTAGGTTCATCTATCGCAAGAGAAACAGATGCAGGAGCATACACACACGCAGGCCCAGAAATAGGCGTAGCATCCACAAAAGCCTTTACAACACAAATAACATTATTAACTTTAATTGCTTTGAAATTAGGAGAAGCAAGAGGAACATTATCCAAAACAGCATATCATACGTATTTACAAGAAATGGAATTAATTCCGAATAAAGTAAAAGCACTATTAGATATAAATGATAAAGTAAAATACATTGCAAGTATTTATAAAGATGCAACAAACTTTTTATATCTAGGAAGAGGATTTAATTTTCCTGTAGCATTAGAAGGAGCATTAAAATTAAAAGAAATTTCATACATTCATGCAGAAGGATATCCAGCTGCAGAAATGAAACATGGACCAATTGCACTAATTGACGAAAATATGCCAATAGTTGTGATAGCAACAAAAAAAGGGCATTACGAAAAAGTTGTAAGCAATATACAAGAAATAAAATCTAGAAATGGTAAAATAATAGCAGTAGTTACCGAGGGAGATACTACCGTAAAAGAAATAGCAGATCACGTTATCGAAATACCAGAAACAGAAGAAGGCTTAACACCTTTATTAACAACAATTCCGCTACAATTATTATCTTACCATATCGCAGTAATGCTAGAAAAAAATGTAGACCAACCAAGAAATTTAGCAAAATCTGTAACGGTAGAATAATGGATTTTAAACGTCTAAATAAAAGAAAAAAACCAAATAATAAAAGAGGCATTGTTATGGTAATTCTTTTGTTTATTATTATCTATTTTTGGTATAATGCAGAGCGAATAATAAGCTTGTTGTTCCAAAAATAAATACCTTTTCTTTACTTTTTGTAAACAGCCTTTTTAATTAAACTCTAGTTTTTAAAAGAAAGTATTATCTTTGGATAATAACTTAATTATAAAAAATGAAGAACGTATTCATTTCCTTTAGTCTTTTATTTCTAACTTTTAGTATGCAATCGCAAAATAGAATTGTAGATAAACCAATTATTTTTAACGAAAATAGAACACTACTTACTTTAGAATATCTAGAAACACATTATGGATTAAAACAAGTAGAACCAACAATTACACCAAAAATAATTGTTTTACATTGGACGAATATCCCGACTCTTAAAAAATCATTTCAAGCATTTTATAAAGAAAAATTACCAAATTGGAGACCAGATATTAAAAATGCAAGTAGTCTTAATGTTTCCTCACATTTTTTGGTAGATCAAGATGGTACTATTTACCGCTTAATGCCAGAAACAATAATGGCAAGACATGTAATAGGATTAAACCATTGTGCAATAGGTATAGAAAATGTAGGAGGAAATAAAGGCAATCCGCTAACACAAAAACAACAAGAAGCTAATATTTGGTTGGTAAACTATTTAGCAAAAAAATATGCTATAGATTATGTCATTGGACATTACGAATATACCAATTTTGAAAATCATGAATTGTGGTTAGAAAAAGATAAAGGATATCGAACATACAAAGTCGATCCAGGAAAAAAATTCTTAAAAGCAGTAAAAGAAGCTACGAAACAGTATTCTTTTAAACCAACACCACAAAATAAAAATTAACATGAAAAACATACTGCTATTTTTAATTTTATCGATAAGTATAACCCTTGTTGGTCAACAAAAAGAAATAACAACCAAATTATACGATTCGTACAATAAGTATAAAGAAACAACATTAGATAAAAGACGTATAAAATACAAAGACATACAACCGTTAATTACAAAACTTAAACGTAATTCAAAATATACCGTTCAAAAATTAGGAGAGTCTATTGAAGGAAGAAACATCCATTTAATAAGTATTGGTACAGGAAAAATAAATGTTTTTTTATGGTCACAAATGCACGGAAACGAATCGACAGCGACACAAGCAATATTTGATATTTTGCATTTTTTAAATGGTACCGATTTTAAAAAGGAAAAGGAAGAAATATTAAAAAATACAACCTTGCATTTTTTGCCAATGTTAAATCCAGATGGAGCAGAAGTCTACACAAGACGAAATCGTTTAGGGATAGATATTAACCGAGATGCATTACGCTTACAAGCACCAGAAAGTAAAATTTTAAAACGAGTACGAGATAGTTTACAAGCAGACTTTGGATTTAACCTACACGACCAAAGTACCTACTATAATGCAGAAAGAACAGATAAACCAGCAACCATATCGTATTTGGCACCAGCATATAATTACGAAAAAGAAATTAATACTGTAAGAGCAGATGCCATGCGTATTATTGTTTTTATGAATACCATTATCCAAAAATATGCACCAGGACAAGTTGGTAGGTATAATGACGATTTTGAACCTCGTGCTTTTGGAGATAATATTCAAAAATGGGGAACGAGTACCATTTTAATAGAATCTGGAGGTTTTTTAAACGATCCCGAAAAACAAGAAATAAGAAAGCTAAATTATGTATCTATTTTAGCAGCTATCTATACTATTGCAAACGGAAATTATAAAAAAATAGCAATAGAAGAATATGAAAAAATACCAGAAAACGATCGAAAATTGTTTGATGTAAAAATTAAAGGAGTAAATTATAATTTATTAGGAAAAAATTATATTCTTGATATCGGAATTAACCATTACGAAATTGATAATGCAAACCATAATGATTTTTATACCATAAGTCACATTAAAGATGTAGGCGATTTATCTACCTATTATGGATACCAAACTATGGACGCTTCTGGCTATACCATTGTAAACGGAAAAATATATCCAAATACATTAAAAAATAAAAAGGAATTAAATAAACTAGATATTTACAAGCTCCTGCAACTTGGCTATACATATATAAAAGTAAAGCAATTACCATTTAAAAGAGAAACAACATCTCCAATAAATATGGTAAGTACACGGTTTACAGCTCCACAACTTAGCATATTAGAAGGAGATAATCCAAATTTTTTACTACAAAAAAATGGAGAAATTACACATGCAATAATTAATGGTTATCTAATAGATTTAAAAACTAAAAAAGGTAATTTTAAGAATGGTTTAATTTTTAGGTAGGTTTAGTTTAGCAGGCTTAATAAGTATCTCGCAACAATTCAAAAAACATTTGCATTTGTTTTTTAATCTCGTTAGTAGGTTTTCTAAAATGGTTATTCATAAAACTAAAAATTAAGGTTTCGCCTTTATTGGTAACTAGATAACCACTTAAATTATAATTATTACTTAAACTACCTGATTTCGCAAAAATATATGGTCTTGGATTTCCAGCGTACCAATTTTTTAAAGTACCAGATTTTCCTCCAACAGGGAAAAAATGAAACAAACGTTTTTTAGGAACGTTTTTATATAATTTATCCAATACTTGAACGAAAGAAGTCGGCGTAAATAAATTATATCTACTCAAACCAGAACCATCAACCCATCTAGGTTGCTGTTTTAAATCTTTTAATGCATTTTGAAGTATATAATCTCTAACTTTAGCAGTATTTAAAGTATCTGAAAGCGTAGAGGAAGCCAAAATCAACATTTGTTCTGCTAAAAAATTATCGCTTACAAATAGCATTCGTTTATACAAAGAATCCGACGGAATACTATATGCTGTTTGCCATTTTTCTGCTACGTATTTTTTAATTGTAACTTTATTTGGAATCAAATCATTCCATAATTTGCAAATTAATAGACTATCCATTACTAAGGGAATTTCAACTTCTTCGGAACGACTAGGCTTGTAATAAAATTCATTTTTAGGATAAGCTCTACGAAACTTTTTTGTGGTAAGAGAGACCTTTTTAGATAGTATTTCTGGAATAATTTGTAAACTATCCTTTTTAGAAATACGAACAACATTACCATACATCGGAAATGCACTTCGCTCAGGACTAAAATACGCATCGTAGTCTTCCCAAGCCCAACCAGGAGCAAATTTATCATCTATTAAATTAGTTGTAATAAGCACTATTTTTTTATAATTATTAAACTTTTTTAAAGCAGTGCTATCTGCAAAAAAAGGATGTAAAAAACTAGGATCTCCAGTTCCTAAAACTGTAATAGTATCTTTATTAATACGATACTTAAATGCAGGAATACTGTCTGGTAACATTTCTAATGCAGCAAATAAAGTAAAAATTTTAGTATTACTTGCAGGTGTAAAATACCTTTTTTCATTATAACTTACAATGGTATCTTTTGTTCTCGGATTATATACCAAAACTCCAGTAAACTGATTTTTATAGAAATTAAAATCGATGTTTTTTGTTATTTTTTTAGAAGTTTTTACCGATTTACAATTGTATAAAAATAAAATGGAAAAGATAAAAATGATTTTTTGTATCATAATTTAGATGTTATATCCTAATATTAAATATAGAATTGTCGTAATTACACCTCCAATTAAGGCATACGGTAATTGTGTTTTAACATGATCGATATGATCGCTCGCCGATGCCATTGACGAAATAATTGATGTGTCTGAAATGGGCGAACAATGGTCTCCAAAAACACCACCTCCAAGTGTCGCAGCTACAACTAAAGTTAAATCTGCTCCATGTACATTTGCCATTGGCATTGCAATTGCTAGCATGATGCCAAATGTTCCCCAAGATGTTCCTGTAGAAAATGCAATGAAAGAACTAATTACAAATACTAATGCTGGTAACAATTCAGGCGAAAGCCATTCTTTAGACCAATTTGCAATAAAATTACCTGTTCCTAACTCTTTACAAGCTGAACTTATAGCAAAAGCAAGTAGCATTAATAGTGCTAATGGCATTAACTCACTAATTCCTTTTAGGGTTAAATCCACCATTTCTTTCATTTTCATAATTCCTTGTAAGCGATATAGTAACATAGCTACAACAATAGAAGTAATTACTGCGTATAATACGGAGGATGAACCAGAACCTTTTCCGATGGCTTGGAATACGTGATTGGAAAAAGAATCAAAATTTTGCACATTATTCCAACCAGTATAAACCAAACTTATAGGCATCATAAGTACCATCGTTGCTAATGGAACTACCATATTGTACGCTCTGGCTTTAATTCCTTCTTTTGGTTTGTAGGATGTTATGGTTTCCGAAATCATTGGTTTTGCATTATCATTTAAGACTTTACCTGTTTCTTTGACTCTTTTTTCCGCTTTAGCCATTGCTCCAATATCTTTTTTACTTACAATTACGATAAATACAATTAGAAGTGTTACTAATGGATAAAAATTATATTTTATAGATGCTAACAACATCGAAAACGGATTTTTTACTCCTTGCGTTAGTAATAATCCCATAATAAATGCTCCCCAAGCATTAAACGGAATTAATATAGAGGATGGTGCAGAACTCGAATCGGCAATATATGCTAATTTTTCTCTTGGTATTTTTAATTTGTCAAAGATAGGTCTGTATAAGGTTCCTACGGTTAACGAACTAATACTTGTTTCTACAAATAAGACAATTCCTGTTATTAAGGCTAATAATTGTACTATTACATGACTGTAACCTTGTTGTTTGTTTTCAAAATATGTTATTAATTTATTAATTCTATTTACAAAACCTTCTACTCCTTTTGAGTATTGTATAAATAGCAATAATGCGCCTACTAAAGCACTAAACATGATGGTTCTTGTGTTACTTTCCGATTTAAATACATTTACCATACCTTCAATAGCTGCTATTGTTCCTTGTAGAATATTTCCATCGTTCATAACAATCCATGCAGACCAAATTCCAAACAATAAGGCGATATATACTTGTTTTGTTCGTAAGGCTAGTATGATTGCTATTACTGGTGGTAATATTGATAAATATCCGTAGTTATCCATTGCTTTATTGCTTTGGATAAATATAGTAAAATAATAATGAAGTTAATTTATACTTTTATAGTAAAAATTATATCAATTTGATTTTAGTATGCGCCAAAAAAATAAACATGTTTTTTTTAGTATACCATCTTAAAGTTGTAAGCATAGCCTTTACTACGGTTATAATACCAACTCAACATCAAAATACGCTAAATAGATTTGAAATTAAATTGGTATTATTTTGGTAATAGATTTTTTAGTTTAGAAATTTAGATATAAAAAAAGCAGTGAAAAATTCACTGCTTTTAAAATATATTTTTGGTGTATTATTATTTAGTATACGTATAGGTAACACTTATTGTACTAGGATTAGAAGCCGTAGAAGATGTAAAATAACTTTCTTGTCCTGTACGAGTTATTTTATTTTCTGAAATAGTATATATGATACTCTCTTGGCCAGTAGTAAAAATTAAACTTCCATCTGTTATGGAATAAGAACCATTAAACGTACTATATTGTTCACAAATAACAGGATCTATGGATACATTTCCATTACCCCAAGAGGCTGATTGATAAATAGAAAAGTCATCAATTACGAAAGTGTTATCGGCTTTTAAAATGATTTTTGGTATACAGTCTACATTATTCATTAGTTCTGTATCATCAAAAGTACCATTAGCATTTGAATCTATGGGTACGGCAGTTTTAGCGGAAGTTAGTGTGTACGTTCCAACTGGATTGTTATTTGGAGTTGAATCCTCATCATCACTCGAACATGCAAAAAATAATGAGATTAGTATCCCTAAAAGTAAGGTGTGTTTTTTCATAATAATTTATAGTTATAAGATTGGCGGCAAATATAATATAGATATATAATATAATCAAATTATTTTATATAAAATTTGCATGAAATTTTATTCTTAATGTTGGATTTCGGAATACCTGTTTTAAACTACATAAAACTTAAACAATAATGCTACTGTAACATTGCCCAGAGCTTATCTTTTAGTTCTGTAATTCCTTGTTGTGCTACGGATGATATAAATATATGTTCTACATCTTCTGGTAATTCTTTAGTTATTTCTTCTATAAGTTCTTCATCTAACATATCGGATTTTGAAATTGCTAAAAGTCGTTGTTTATCTATTAATTCTGGATTGTGTTTTCGCAGTTCGTTTAATAGTATTTCGTATTCGTTTTGAATATCGTCACTATCTGCTGGTATTAAAAATAACAATGTCGAATTTCGTTCTATATGTCTTAAAAAGCGATGTCCTAATCCTTTTCCTTCTGCTGCTCCTTCGATAATTCCTGGAATATCTGCCATTACAAAAGATCTAAAATCGCGATATTTTACAATTCCTAAATTGGGTTTTAATGTGGTAAAAGCATAGTCTGCTATTTTTGGTTTTGCTGAGGTTATGGTTGCTAACAAAGTGGATTTTCCTGCATTTGGAAATCCTACCAAACCAACGTCGGCTAATATTTTAAGTTCCATTTGAAACCAAGCTTCTTGTCCTTCTATTCCTGGTTGTGCATAGCGAGGTGTTTGATTGGTTGATGATTTAAAATGCCAGTTTCCTCGACCTCCTTTACCTCCTTCTAACAGGATTATTTCTTCTCCATGCTCTGTTATTTCAAATAGTATTTCTTGTGTTTCTCCATCTCTTATTATTGTTCCTAATGGCACATCAATATAGATATCTTGTCCGTCTTTTCCTGTAGATCTACTTTTGCTTCCTGCTCCGCCTTCGGTTGCTCTAAAATGTTGTTTAAATTTTAGATGAAAGAGTGTCCACATTTCTCTATTTGCACGAACTATTATATGACCTCCACGTCCTCCATCTCCACCATCTGGACCTCCTTTATCGATATACTTTTCTCTATGTAAATGTACAGAACCTTTTCCTCCATTACCAGATTTAGCATGTATTTTTATATAATCTACAAAATTTCCTTCGGTCATTATTTTAGTGTTTCAAAGATTGTAAGGCAATGGTTTTATTTAAAAAGGAAGAAGGTAATTTTAACTCCCTTCTTCCTTAATATATTTATTATTGTAAATCGATACTTTGCAAGGATCTAGCACTCGATAAAATACCGTAAGTTTTCTCAAAAACTAAACCTAGACCTTTTTTATAATAATATGTAGCCCATAATTCTCCATCATGACGTTCCTCAATTTTTATTAAACCTGTATAAGTACATAAAGATGTCTCTAAAGAAGCATCTTTAGAAATAATTTTAAAAGTTTCCGTTGGGTCAAGTGGTCTAAACCATTCATATCCTACTGGTTTAATATCTGAAACTAATAAATAATCTTCATCATCATAAGAATTTCTTCTAAACACTTCTCCTTCGGAATTAATACGATAATGTAAAAAGTAATCCCATCCACTAAGACCTTGATTCACGTTCATTTTATAATATGTTTGCGAATTAATATCTTCTGTTCCAACATAAGTATAAGTATAGGTTCCTGTACCTAAATTCGTAGTTGCTGGCATTGTCCATTTTTCGATAATATCAAAAGGATAAAACAACTCGCTATTTGTAGCATTACATAAATATGCGTCTTCGCAAGATTGACAATCTCCACCACAATCAATACCTGTTTCGGATCCATTTTGAATGCCATCTTCACATAGATTAACAGCATCTTCGTCATTATCGCTAGAGCAACTAACAAATACTGTGCAACTTGATATAATAATTGCAAATAAAAATAATACTTTTTTCATAATTTTAAATAATTTTAATTTTCCCCTACTTCTGTTTTAAGTCCTTTTCGGATTATTCAGACTTTATTAAACTTATAATGTATCTAAAACGGCACAAAGTCTGTCTGTAATTTCATCAATACTTCCTACGCCATTTATACCATAATATTTGTCTTGTGTTTTATAATAATCTTTTAAAATGGCTGTTTTTGTTTCGTATTCGTTAAAACGATTTCTAATTTTCGTTTCGTCTTGGTCGTCTGGTCTACCACTTGTTTCTCCTCTTTTTAATAACCTTGCTACTAATAAATCTTCTGGGACTTCTAAGGCTACCATACCGTTTATTTCTTCTCCTTTTTCTGCTAAAAACAGATCTAATGCTTTTGCTTGTGATTCTGTTCTTGGAAACCCATCAAATATAAACCCTTTAGCATTTGTGTTTTTTTCAACTTCTGCTTTTAGTATATTTATGGTTACTTCATCTGGAACTAAATTTCCTTTATCCATAAAAGATTTTGCTAAGACTCCTAATTCTGTATTGTTTTTTATATTAAAACGGAAGACATCTCCTGTTGAAATATGTATTAAATCATATTTGTCTTTTAGTTTTGTTGCTTGTGTTCCTTTTCCTGCTCCTGGAGGTCCAAATAATACAATGTTTGTCATTTTGTGTGTTGTTAATTGGTAAATTGCTGCTAAATTTCTTCCTAAACCATCGTAATCTAATCCATAACCTACAATAAATTTATCTGGAATTGACATTCCAATATAATCTATAGGTAGTCCTTTACGGAATACGTCTGGTTTAAAAAACAAAGTTGCTATTTTTAATTGTTTTAATTGTTTGTCTCTAAAGATATCATAAATTTCTACTAGTGTATTTCCTGTATCGATAATATCTTCTAAAATTATAACGGTTCGTCCTTTTAAATCTTCATTTATTCCTACGAGTTGTTTTACTTTTCCTGCAGATTTTGTTCCTTGGTAGGATGCTAATTTTACAAAACTCACTTCACAATCGCCTTCATATTCTCTAATAAAATCTGCTGCAAACATAAACGATCCATTTAAGATACCTACAAAAATTGGCACCTCTCCTTTTTCTAAATCTAAGGCTATTTCTTTTGCTAAATACGCAACTACTTTCGCTAATTTCTCTTTGCTTAAATATGGTTTAAAGTATTTATCATGTAGTTTTATAATACTCATTTTTCATTCCCTTTAGGTTATTAACTTTTAAACACAAAACCTTTCAGGTATTATTCTGAAAGGTTCTTGTATCATTTTGTTTTGTTTTGTTACTTTTTTGCAACTTCTTTTGTTAATTTTTTCTTACCTTTCATTATGGTATTAAACATAATTGGTGTTGCTATAAATAAAGAGGAATAAGTTCCTACCAATACACCTATTATCATTGCAAACATAAATCCTTTTATAGAATCTCCTCCAAATAAGAATATTGCTAATAAGGTTACTAAGGTAGTTAAGGAGGTATTTATGGTTCGTCCTAATGTACTACTTAATGCTCTATTTACCACTTTACTAAACATCCAATCTTGATGATCGTTTGCATATTCTCTAATTCTATCAAATATTACTACGGTATCGTTCAACGAATATCCTACTACGGTAAGTATTGCTGCTATAAAAGATTGATTAATTTCCTCGAATGGTAAAAATTTGTATAATAATGAGAATATTCCTAGTACGATTAATACATCATGGAATACTGCTGCTACTGCTCCTAAACTAAATTGCCATTTTCTAAAACGAAATAGAATATACAAAAAGACTACTAATAGTGATCCTAATACTGCCCACACTGCATCTTGTTTAATATCATCTGCAATTGTTGGTCCTACTTGCACTGATTCCATAACACCTACTGTTTGTAGTTGCGATCCTACTTTAAAGTTTTTGTATTCTGTTCCGTCTGGCAATAAGTTTTTTAAATTATCAAATAAGAGGGTTTGAATTTCATCATCTACTGTATTTCCTGTATCGTCAATTTTATATTTGGTTGTTATTTTTAATTGTTTTTCTCCTCCATAAGTTGTTACGTTTGGCAAAGATCCATCAAATGCCTCCTTTAATGTTGCTGCTACTTCAGCAGCATTAACTGGTTGCGCAAAACGTACCGTATACGTTCTTCCTCCCGTAAAATCTACTCCATAATTTAAACCTTGTGTAAGTAACGATCCTAATCCTGCTAGTAATAAAGCTCCTGATATTAGGAATGCCATTTTTCTTTTCTTTAAAAAGTCGATGTTTATGTTTTGAAACCAACCTTTTGTGATATTGGTATTGAATGTTAATTCTTTTCCTTTATTAATATACCAATCTACAAATAATCGGGATATGAATATTGCAGAAAACAAAGATGTTCCGATACCTACCATTAATGTGTATGCAAAACCTTTTATTGGTCCTGATCCAAATACAAAAAGAATAATTCCTGTTAAAAAAGTGGTAATGTTTGCATCTAATATAGATGGTAATGATGCTTTATATCCATCTGCTACTGCGGTTTTTAATCCTTTACCTCCTTCTAATTCTTCTTTTATTCTTTCGTATATAAGTACATTTGCATCAACTGCCATACCTATGGTTAATACGATACCTGCAATTCCTGGTAAAGTTAATACTGCTCCAAATGCTGTTAGTACTCCAAAGATGAATAACATGTTTACTATTAGCGCAATATCTGTAAATATTCCTGCTTTTCCGTAGTAAAATATCATCCATAATAAAATTAAAGCCAATGCTAATATAAAAGACATTACGCCACTATCTATTGCTTCTTGTCCTAAAGATGGCCCTACTATTTCAGATTGAATTATGTGTGCTGCTGCTGGTAATTTTCCTGATTGTAATGCATTGGCAACATCCTTTGCTTCTTCTATTGTAAATTGTCCTGTAATGGCTGTTTTTCCGTTTGGTATTTTACCGTTTACTCTTGGTGCGGTATATACCGAATTGTCTAATACTACAGCTACAAATTTCCCAATATTATTTTCGGTCATTTTTGCCCATTTCTTAGTTGCTGCACCTTTCATGGTCATATTAATCTCAGGATTAGTAGTAAATTGTGAGAAGCCTTGACTTGCACTTGAAATTACATCGCCATGTATTGGAGCTTCTCCATTTCTATTTGATTTTAAAGCATATAAATTAACTACATTTTTATTTTTTTCTGGGACATCCCAAACAAATTTCGCATATCGCAATTCGGATGGTAATAAAGCTCTTACTTCTTTTTTTCTTAAATACGTATCTACAATTTTAGCATTTTCTATTGTTGTAGACCCTAAAATTGGACTTGCTTGTTGTTGATTTATTGCCAATATTGAAAATAAAGGATTTTGTGCTTTGGTTGTTTCTTCGTCTTTTTTACCATCTAAGAGATCGTCTGCTTCATTTCCTTTTATAGTATCTTTGGCTTGGGTTATTTCTTCTGGTTTTATTATGGTTGCTAACTTTTGATTTGCTTGTATTAAAAAACCGAATAGTTCTTGGTTTGTAAATACTTCCCAAAACTCTAAATTTGCCGTTCCTGTTAGTAATGTTTTAACACGATCTATGTCTTTTGCTCCTGGTAACTCTATTAAGATACGTCCTGTTTTTCCTATTCGTTGTATGTTTGGTTGTGTTACTCCAAAACGGTCTATACGATTACGTAAGACTTTAAATGCTGTTCCTATAGATGCATCTACTTGCGTTCTTAAAATAGGTGCTACTTCATCATCGGACATTGTTCGTCTAATCTGATCTTTTAAAGATTTTGTTCCGAATATTTTCGGATCTCCTAATTTTATGGTACCGTTACTTATTTCTTTAAATGCTTTTACAAATAAATCAAAGTATGGGTCTCTTGTGTTTTTTTGCATTTCGCTTGCTTTTGCTAATGCTTTATTAAATACAGGTTCTTTTGATTTGTTCGCTAATCCTATTAATATATCTTTTACAGATACTTCTAGAGTTGCATTTATTCCACCTTTAAGATCAAGTCCAAGATTTATTGCTCTATCTTTTATTTCATTATAAGTATAATTGGTTGTTATGTAATTTACTTTTAACGAATCTAAAAATGTCTTTTTTTCTTTTACATCTGTAATTTTACTTGCTTTTTTTTCAATATTTTTTGCTACCCAAGTAAATGATAGTTGGTATAAACATATTAATCCAAATATTATGGCAAATAGTTTAACTACTCCTTTGTTCTGCATGATTTATTTTTTTTTAATCTTATTTATTTTTTCAAGTTTGCAAATATAGTACTTCATACGCTATTTGCCAATTGTTTTTTTAATTATATAGTGTATTGTTGTTTGTTTATTCTCTTAATAGCAAAAGGTTATCTCTCTAATACGTGTGTAATACGACACATTTGTAACTAATTGAAAAATGTTCCTTTAAAAAAGGGCTCTCTTTTTTAACTCATTTCTGCAAAATACTTATAAAATAAAGGTATTGTTTCGATTCCTTTTAGGTAGTTAAATATTCCAAAATGTTCGTTTGGCGAATGTATTGCATCACTATCTAATCCAAATCCCATTAATATTGATTTGCTTTTTAGTTCGTTTTCAAAGAGTGCGACTATTGGTATACTTCCTCCGCTTCTTTGTGGTATTGCTGCTTTTCCGAATGTTTCGGTATATGCTTTGTTTGCTGCTTTATATGCTATATTATCTATTGGTGTTACATAAGGAAATCCACCATGATGAGGATTTACTTTTACTTTTACAGCTTTTGGTGCTATATTTTCGAAATGTTTTTGAAATAATGCTGTTATTTCTTCTGGCGTTTGGTTTGGCACTAATCGCATCGATATTTTTGCGTATGCTTTAGATGCTATTACTGTTTTTGCTCCTTCGCCTGTGTATCCTCCCCAAATTCCGTTTACATCTAATGTTGGTCTTATGGAGTTTCTCTCATTAGTTGTATATCCTTTTTCTCCATATACTTCTTCGATATCTAAGGCTTTTTTATATGCTTCTAGTGAAAATGGTGCTTTTGCCATTTCTGCTCTTTCTTTGTTGGTTAATTCGAGTACTTTATCGTAAAATTGTGGTATGGTTATGTGGTTATTTTCATCGTGTAAGGATGCTATCATTTTGGTTAATATGTTTATTGGATTTGCTACTGCTCCTCCATATAAACCAGAATGCAAATCGCGATTTGGTCCTGTTACTTCTACTTCTACATAACTTAATCCTCGTAATCCTGTTGTTATGGATGGTTGTGTATTGCTTATCATTCCTGTATCGGAAATTAATATTACATCATTTTTTAATTTTTCGTGATTTCGTTTTACAAACCATTCTAAACTTGGCGATCCTATTTCTTCTTCTCCTTCTATCATAAATTTCACGTTACATGGTAGGTTGTTATTTTGAATCATATACTCAAATGCTTTTACGTGCATGTACATTTGTCCTTTATCGTCACAGGCTCCTCTTGCAAATATAGCTCCTTCTGGATGTATTTCTGTTTTTTTAATTACAGGTTCAAATGGTGGTGATGTCCATAATTCTATTGGATCTGCTGGTTGTACATCGTAATGTCCATAGACCAAGACTGTTGGTAATTTCGTGTCTATTATTTTTTCAGCATATACCACTGGATACCCTGGTGTTTCGCATATTTCTACGTTGTCACATCCTGCTTTTTCTAGCGCTATTTTTACTGCTTCTGCTGTTTTTAATACTGCTTCTTTATAGTTTTTATCTGCACTTACGGATGGTATTTTTAAAAGCGCTATTAATTCTTTTATAAATCGATCTTTATTTTCTTGAACGTATGTTTTAATTGTATTCATTTGTTTGTTTTTAGATTCTAACTACTTTATTTTTAATGTATTATTTATTTTTTTAATACCTTAATAAAAAAGATGTTCAAAATTAGTAAAAATAAAGTTTAAATCTTTGCAGTTTTGAACTTATTAGTATATTTGCAGTCTTATATTTATGAGTGTGGCAGTTTCATACTAAAGTTTTGGTATTGAAAAGGTAGACTTATAAAATGCGAGTGTGGTGGAATTGGTAGACACGCTAGACTTAGGATCTAGTGCCGCAAGGTGTGAGAGTTCGAGTCTCTCCACTCGTACTTATAGAGTTAGCCGAAGCTTAAAGCTTCGGCTTTTTTTTGAAACAGTCTCAAAATTTGTAGAATTCTAAAAAAGCGGTTTAATATTTGTTGTTAAAACAAGCCATCAGACTAAAAAAACAAAAGGTTTATGTAGTTTTACATAAACCTTTTTGTATTCGAACTAACAGTAAAACTATTTGTGTATTGATTTTTAATAATTTAAAGTGACTAAAACTTGTGCACTGGTTATATTTCCTTTTTAGGTATTATACCAACCTAAGTTTGCAAAATCTTATATTTACAAGAAATAACCAAAAAGAATAAAAGAGGAATAGGCTGTATTATACTACTTTACATATTCATAAAATATTTATTAAAAAAAGAAAAATAAAGAAATGTGACATCTAAATTATTACCATTTAAAAAAATTTATTATATTTGTAACAATAAAACAATAAAATTATTATGAAAAAGCAACTACTTCTATCCTTAGGGATATTATTTTCGGTTATTAGTGTTTTTGGTCAAAAAACTAGTGCTGTAGAATAAATCCAATTAAAAAAATTAACATATTTAATCCATATTTCTATGAAAAATTATGAATTTTGTATTCAAATAATTAAAAGATCCTTTATTTTTGTATTATTCTGTTTACTTTCAATAAAGACTATTTTAAGTCAAAATAATAATACTAATAATTTCACTTTACCCGAAATTATTAGACCTTCGCCAACAGTTTCTCAATTAATGAAATTTGAAGAAGTCAATTTAAGCCAATATACTGGATTACCAAATATTGAAATTCCTTTATTTAGTAAAAATAGTAATGGATTAAATTATAATCTTGCATTAAAATATCAAGTTTCTGGAATCAGAGTAGACGAACAATCTAGTTGGGTTGGTAAAGGATGGGCACTAGATACAGGTGGGTTCTGTAGTTGGTATTCCAGATGATATTCGTACTTCAAATTATGAAATTGGCGAAAGGAATTACATTGGAATAAATTACGATGATAATGATTTTTATAATGTATTTAATTGGGATGATAGTTCCTATAATATGGAGACTGATATTTTGACTAATCATTCAGATGCTTATAAAATTAGAGAGTATTATTATAATGTTTTATGGGCTACAGGTATTGGTGTTAGTGGTGTGTCTCCAAAATTAGATTATCAACGAGATATATATCAGTTTAATTTTTTTGGAAATACTGGTAGATTTGCTTTTTTTAAAAAGAATGGTATACTAGTACCAAAAATTATTGGAGATGATTCTAAACTTAATATTGAAGTTTTTTATGAGAATTTATCATCAAATTCTTCCTATCCAACAGTAATTGATTATTTTAAAATTACAGATACAAATGGTTTTATATATACTTTTGATGTTGTTGAAGAAACTTTAAATAAAACTACAACTTTTACATACTCAAGGAGTTCTTCAGAAACAGTGCCTGTATTAGAAGAAATACCAGCATTTCGTTCCGCTTGGAAATTAA
>Ga0256840_1000501_pt1 | contig 39961 bp, 38 predicted proteins | sample 355202metaG_FD_185969 | JGI IMG/M metagenome (GOLD analysis project Ga0256840, IMG submission 185969) | Hydrothermal vent microbial communities from Mid Atlantic Ridge, Atlantic Ocean - 355-202 | ecosystem: Environmental > Aquatic > Marine > Hydrothermal vents | place: Atlantic Ocean: Mid...
TTTCGTATGAGCTAAAAAGATTCATTCCGTTCGTAAAAAATCCATAATCAAATGGATCTATAATATTATATTGTATATTTTGTTTATCCAAATCATATATTTCGTTAGAAATAAATGCACTCATAGCATCTATTTTTTTATCTTTAAACTCTTCAATACCATAAGAGTGTGGAACATAAATACCCTTAATAAAAAAATGTTCCATTAACAAAGAGAGGGAGCTATTTTTATACTCATACTCAGTAGCCATAATCTTTTTGCCGTTGAGTTGCGTTGGGTTCTTTATATATGGCTGCGTGACAAAAACAAGTGGTGATTTTTGAAGATAGGTCGCTACTATAACGGCAGGTTTCAAGACTCCATTTTTGAACATCAAAGGCGTATTTGATATGCCAAAATCGACTCTATTCGCCAATACTTCTTTTTCTATATCAACACCATCTTGATACTCTAAAAAAGTGACATCTAAACCGAGCTTTTTATAGAAACCTTTTTCTTTAGCAACTATAAATCCTGCATGTTGAAATTGGAACTTCCAATCTAGCTGTAGTGAAACTTTTTCAAGAGCATCACTAGAGTGTAAATTTGTCAACAATAGAAAAATAGCCATTAGTTTAATTAAATTTTTCATTACTAAGATAATACCATAAAATCAATTTTTTAGTTTTATTTTGCTAAAATAAAAGAAAAAAAGGCAAGTACATGGGTCAAACTATCACAGAGAAAATTTTTAGTGAGCATGTTGGTCGAGCTGTAAAAGCTGGTGAGATTATAGAATGCAATATAGATATGGTTATAGGCAATGACATCACAACTCCTATAAGCATAAAAGCTTTTGAAGATAGTGGCATAAAAAAACTAGCAAATCCAGATGGCTTTTCTATCGTTATGGATCACTTTATACCAGCTAAAGACATAGCAAGTGCGAACCAAGCAAAAATAAGTAGAGATTTTGCTTACAAACACGATTTGAAACACTTTTTTGATGAAAAAGATATGGGAATCGAACACGCACTTTTACCAGAAAAAGGACTTGTAGTTCCTGGCGATGTGATTATTGGAGCAGATAGCCACACTTGTACTCATGGGGCTCTTGGAACATTTTCAACTGGTATGGGAAGTACCGACATATCGTATGCTATGATTACTGGTGGGAACTGGTTTAAAGTTCCTGAAGCTATCAAGGTAGTCTTTAGTGGTAAACCAGGAAAACACATATATGGGAAAGACCTTATCTTGGAAGTTATACGCCAAATTGGGGTTGATGGTGCACTTTATAGAACACTTGAATTTGTAGGAGACACAATACAATACCTAAATATGTCAGATAGATTTAGCCTTTGCAATATGGCAATAGAAGCTGGAGCAAAAAATGGCATTGTTGCAGTTGATGGCATAACTAGAGAGTTCTTAAGCGACAAAAACCTAGCACGAGAATCAAAAGAGTTTTACTCAGATGATGATGCGGTATATTTGCGTACACTACATATAGATGTGGAAAAACTTGAACCTGTTATAGCCTACCCTCATCTACCATCAAATGGAAAGCCAGTATCTCAAGCTGTAGCAGATAATCTGGAAGTTGACCAAGTATTTATTGGAAGTTGCACAAACGGACGAATCGAAGACTTGAGAATGGCAGCAAAGATTCTTGATGGCAAAAGAGTAGCAAGAAAAACAAGACTTATCATAACCCCTGCAACTCAAAAAATCTCACTTCAAGCACAAAAAGAAGGTCTAGTAGAAATCTTTATCAACTCAGGAGCCGTTTTTTCCAATCCTACTTGTGGAGCATGCCTAGGTGGATATATGGGTATTCTTGGAAAAGATGAAAGATGTATTTCTACAACAAATCGAAACTTTATAGGTCGCATGGGCGACAGAAGTAGCGAAATATACTTAGCAAATTCTGCTGTAGCAGCTGCAAGTGCAATCGCTGGAAAGATAGTAGACCCAAGGTAATGCTTGACTTACCTTGTGTTATAGTTGCAGGCGGCAAAAGTAGCCGCATGGGAAGCGATAAAGCCTTGCTTCCTTTTGGTTCATTTGCGACTTTAACACAATACCAACTTGATCTCCATAAAAATGATTTTAAATCTTTACATGTAAGCTGTAAAACAAAAGATAAATTTAGCTTTGAAGCGGATTTTATAGAAGATACTAAAGAGTTTGATGAATACTCTCCTCTTATTGCGATATATAGCATACTAAAAAAGTTTGATTCTCCTGTTTGTATACTCAGCGTTGATACACCTTTTGTTAGCGTAGAAGTTTTTGAAAGACTCTTTACATGTAAAGATGATTATGATGTTGTAGTTGCGAGTTCTCCTTATGGTTCTCATCAGCTTTGTGCCATATATGAGCCTAGGATTTTACCTGTTTTAAAAAAACAGATAAAAGCCAACAATCACAAGATAAAAAAGTTTTTAGATTTAGTAAAAAGCAAATATGTAGATTTCCAAAGCGATGATTTTTTTACAAATATAAATCGTCCTAGCGAATATGAAAAAGCGAAAAAACAGATATGACGGATACTCTAACAAATATCCCCTCAATCAAATCTCTAGAAGAATCGCTAGAAAAAGCAACACATCCAAAACTTATACTTATCGATTTAAAAGAGTTTAGAGAGTTAAATCTTAAGTACTCTGACAAAGCAGGCGATTTTGTTTTATGTGAGTTTGCAGAAGCACTAGAGACATTCTCAAAGAAGAATGGCATGTTTGCTTATAGAGTAGAGGAAGATGAATTTGCACTGCTTAAAGATATGCCTTTTGATTTAGGTATTTTAGAAAAACTCATCTTTTCTATTGATGATTTTATCAAAAATCAAGAGTATATATTTGATGGTAATAACATCAATATCGAAGCTCATATGGGCATATGTTTGGATCAAAACAACTTACTAGAAAAAGCAAAAAAAGCACTAAAAATCGCCCAGCAAGAAGATCAGCCCTTTGTAACTTACTCACAATTTGTCAATACACTTCTCGAAGAGAGTGATGAGCAGATATGTAAACTACTTGAAAAAGCTGTTTCTAGCGGATCTATTACACCATTTTTTCAAAAAGTTATCGATGCCAACAAAAATAAAATCTACAGTGAAACACTAATACGAATAGTCCATAAAGACTCTATTCAGTCCCCCAAACTATTCTTGGACATTGCTAAAAAAAGGGGTTTTTATACTAAAACTATACAAGCACTAGTAGAAAAAATGATTGATATAAAAGAACCAAAAGCTATCAATATATCTTGCGAAGATTTGTATGATGAAAATCTATATAAAATCTATACAAAAAGCTTTCAAAACTCAAACACTATTTTTGAACTACAAAATGATGAGTTTTTAGACGATGACAGAATATTTGAAAAAATCAAAGAACTGAAAAAAAAGAATATAAAAATTTGCCTTGACAATATAGACAGTATAGAAAATACAAAAAGACTTGATGTCGACTTCATAAAAGTCAAAGGAGATTTGATAAGACTTCTTCATATCGACCAAAATGCAATCTCGACTTGTAAGGAAATCATCTCTACATGTAAAGAAAAAAACATAAAAACAATCGCTACTCACATCAATTCAGATAACTCTTTTGAAGAAGCAAAAAAACTAGGATTTGACTATTTTCAAGGGTTTTTTATACAAAAACCTACTTCCACTTTTGCTGGATAACCAAACCGCCTATTATGAAAAACAGTGCAACAATGGTGGAGATGAGTATCTGCTCTCCTACAAAAACATAGATAAATATAAGAGATAAAAAAGGTGAAAGAAAAATAAGGTTTGAAATTTTAGATATATTTGTAGTGAGATTGACTGCTTTTAGCCAAAACACAAAAGTGATTCCCATCTCAAAAAAACCAACATATATGGCTCCTAAACTAGCTTGTAGATTTGGGATAGATACGCCTCCCGTAAAACCTATGAAGAAAGATATCAAAATCACGCCTATAAGAAAGTTGGAAAACAGTCCTACTACGCCATCTACTTTAGATTTTGTATTAAATATCCAGTACATTGACCATAAAATAGTACTAAAAAGAGCTAACGAAACACCGTAAAAGTTGGAAAACTCCAAAGAAAAAGGTTCACCTTTAGTTGCTATTATCAAAACTCCAAAATAGCAAACTAGTCCTGCTATTATGTCTCCTCTGCTCAACTTGTTTTTTAAAAAAATGATACCAAGATAAGCAAACATCAATGCCCAAGTATAGTTTATGGCTTGAGCTTCTTGGGCTGGCAATATATCGTAAGCTTTGAAAAGTATAAGATAATAAACAAAAGGATTGATAGCCCCAAGTATAAAAACCAAACCAAACTGACTCTTTACATGTAAAATAACTGCTGGAACCTTTTTTTGATAAACTATTATCACGCCTAAGATAAAAAGTGAACTGATAGATGAATAAAAAAGTAGCTCTATTGGGCTAAGGTATGAAAGTGAAATCTTAAAAGCAGTTGCTACTGTTGACCACAAAAAAACTGATATTAGTGCAAATTTGTATGCTTGTCTTTGATTTTTTTTCAAATTAACTCTTTTTTAGGTATTATACAGAAAAAAAGGCAAAGTATATGATAAAACATATTGTATTTTTTAAACTTGAAGATGATTCAAAAGAAAAAAAAGAACTAATAAAAAATAAAATTATGTCTTTAAAAGATAAAATAGACATTATAAAACATATAGAAGTTGGCTTAAACTTTAGCGAGGAAGATAGAGCATATGATTTAGCTCTTATAAGTGATTTTGAAAGTTTAGAAGACTTGAAATCTTACGCAATCAATCCCTTACATGTAGAGGTTATAAACTATATCAGGTCAATCAATACTGTAACTAAAGTAGTCGACTACGAATACTAGAAAATAATTTTTTAAAATGCTCTAATGATGATATAAGTGAGCCTAAGATAATGAAAGAGCACGCTATCCAAGTCATTGGACTTGGTTCAGATAAGCCTAGTGCTACAAGTAATAGAGTTGAAAGTAAAGGAGCCGCATACGAGAGAGAACCAAGAAGCTGTATATCTCCCTTTTTTACTCCATAATCCCACACAAAAAATGCTCCTCCAACTGGACCTAATCCTAAGGCGATGATGACCAAAAATTCTGTCATATTTGGAACTACTGTTGACTCAAAAAGAAGATGGCAACACAGAGATAAAATAGCAGTAAGTCCACAAAAACCGCCAACAGCACTAGTAGGAACATCTCCAAACAATCTTGAAAGTACCGAGTAAGAACTCCAAATCAAAGCTGCTACGAAAGCATAGATATATCCGTATATGTAGCGTGTTTCAAAGTTCAGACCACCATCTTTGCTTATCAAAAAAAAGACACCGATAAGTCCACAAAAAACACCAACCACATGAAACCATCTTAACTTTTCTTTTGGCAAAAAAGAACTAAAAAGCACTATAAAAAGCGGCCAAAGATAATTGATAAGATTTGCTTCAATCGCAGGCGCATGCTGAATAGCTAAAAAATAAAAAAAATGATAACCAAAAAGACCGCTAACTCCAACAATCCAAACCTTCAAAGGCCATTTCAAATGTACAAGTATACCCTTGCCTTCTTTTTTCCACAAAATAAGACCTATAATAAATGCTACAAAAAACGCCATAGAAGTGAGCTGAAAAGGAGGAATTTTACTAGCCAATACACCAAAACTTGCCAAAGTAGCCCAAAGCAAAATTGCTAAAATACCAAACAGATTTCCTCGTTGCATATAATCTCCATATGTGCTAAAATACTCTCTTTAAAGGATGTATAAATTGAACCTTCAAGTACTATTTGTGATTATAGCATTATTTTGCACTATCAGCTTTGCGAGTGAAGCTAGTGAAGCATTGACTTTGGCTCAAGATTATGAAAAGAGTGGTGATATAAAAAATGCCATGAAATTTTATAAAAAAGCTGCTATGTTATCTGTAAAAGTTGATAAACAAACCAAAAACAGTATAGTAGCATATGGAAATAATACTATTGAATCATACAAAAATCAAGAGACTGACAAAACAGTAAAACAGATAATATTTTCTAATTTTGATGTTAAACCATACAGGTCAAACTATGTACTTTTGGGTACCTATGACAATGCTAACAAAATTGGTAGAGAAAATTTTGAAACAAAATTTCAAGTTAGTTTCAAAAAGAAATTATCTAAAAATCTATTTGGACTAGATGAAAGCATATATGTTGCATATACTCAAACTTCATGGTGGCAAACATCTGCTAATTCTGCCCCTTTCAGGGAAACAAACTACGAGCCAGAAATATTTATGCTAGCACCTTTTATCTACGATAAAAGTCCCTTTAAGGCTTATAAAGTTGGTTTAGTCCACCAATCTAATGGGCAAGATGTACCAAAATCAAGATCTTGGAATAGAGTATATGCAAGTGGAATATTTCAATATAGTGGGATATTTTTTGAGCCAAGAGTTTGGTATAGATTTAAAGAAAAAACAAAAACAAACATAAACGACCCTCAAGGCGATGATAACCCTGATATATACAAATATTTCGGTTATGGTGATTTAAAAATTGTATATCCATACAAAAAGCATCTATTTTCGTCTATTGTAAGAAAAAAATCAGTGCAACTTGATTGGACATTTCCTATCTATGGACTTAAAGATGTTTATGGTTACTTGCAAGTTTTTAGTGGTTATGGGGAAAGCTTGATTGACTATGATAAAAAAGTAAATAGAATTGGATTGGGTTTTGCCATCACAAGATAATAGACATAAAAAAAGGGAAGAGAGTAAAACCCCTTCCCTTTTTTGTATTATTAGTTACTTATATTAAATATTAATTTATATTTATACTAGTATCTTGGTTCACGTCTAGGACGCTCTTCTCTAGGTCTAGCTTCATTAACTCTTAGAGTTCTTCCGTCTATCTCTTTTTCATTTAGTGCTTCGATTGCTGCTGCTGCTGCTGTATCGTCTGCCATTTCTACAAAACCAAAACCTTTTGATCTTCCAGTTTCTCTATCATTTATAACTCTTGCACTAGCAACTTCGCCGAATTCTGAAAATAGCTCAACTAATCTGCTATCGTCTGTTTGGTAAGAAACATTACCTACGTAAATATTCATTTACTTTCTCCTTAAATTTTCAAAACCAATGCTAATCACAACACAAAGGAATTTCTAAGTAAAGATTATAGCATAAAAATATTTTAAATCAATGTTTTTTTCATTTTTTAATTACTTTGTTTCTAAAATGCACTATAATATACCCATCTTAAAGGAAACACATGCTTGAACTCACTACAACTCTTGGACTAAAAATTTTTCCTCTTTATATAACTATATTATTAGGCTACATCATGGTCAGATTTTTTCAAGCAAACAGAGAAGTAATGGCATCTCTACTTATCTACATCATAGGTCCTGTTGTCATTTTCATGGCTTCATACAAAGTTCAACTCAACCTCGCTGTTGTTACTCTACCTATACTTTTATTCATAGTGAGCAGTACTTTGTCTCTTGTCTCTTTACGAGCAACTAAAAACATCTTCCACGATAACACTAACAACATCTTAGCCTTTTCAGCAGGCACAGGAAACACAGGCTACTTTGGCATCCCTCTTGCTATCATGCTTCTAAGTGAAAACTTAGCAAATATCTACATATTTACCGTACTTGCTTCTTTGCTTTATGAAAGTACAGTTGGCTTTTTTGTAGTAGCAAAAGGTCACTACAGCATAAAACAGAGTTTTATTAAAATCATAAAATTACCATCCATATATGCACTTGCCCTTGGTCTTACATGTAACATCCTAAAAGTTGAACTCAGTGACGACCTCATCAACTATCTTGACTACTTCAAGGGTGCATATGCAATCCTAGGCATGATGATGATAGGCATGGGCTTAAAAGGCTTAGCAAATGTCGGAATAGACAAGCTTTTTATGAGTTTAGCATTTGGCATAAAATTTATCATTTACCCTCTTATTGTGCTTTCAATCATCTGGATTGACTCAAGCTTTTTTATGTTCTTTAATGCAGACTTATACAAAGTTATGTTTATCTTCTCTATCGTCCCCATGGCGGGCAATACAGTTGCAGTTGCATCCCTGCTAAATGTTCATCCCGAAAAAGCTTCACTTGCCGTTATACTGAGTGCAGTTATTTCTATATTTACGATTCCCGTGATGGTAGCTATATTTTTAGATACTTTTTAAGCCTCTCCACGCCCTCACGCATATGCTCTATATCTCTAGTATATGCAAACCTAAGGTACTGTTCAGTTTTGTTTGTTCCAAAGTCTACTCCTGGAGTGGTTGCTACATGTAGCTCTTTTAAAAGTTCTTGTGCAAACTCAAAGCTATCGTCTGTGTATTTAGAAACATTTGCCCAAATGTAAAATGCTCCATCGGGCGCAGCATCTATCTCAAAAATATCGGAGAGTTCTTTACAAAGATAATCTCTTCTTTTTTTAAACTCCTCTTTTACCTCATTCAGATAAGGATAATCAAATGCTTTTAGTGCACCATATTGACTAAGTGTTGGTGCCGATATAAAAAGATTTTGTGCTATAATCTCAGCTTTTCTTATTTTGTCTTTTGGGACTATTATCCAACCAAGACGATTTCCTGGGACACAATAAAACTTTGAGAAACCATTGATGACATAAGCACTATCACTATATTCCAAGGCACTTCTAGCCTCTTGCTCATAGGTCAATCCATGGTAAAGCTCGTCAGAGATAAAAGCAATATTTTTTCTCTCGCAATATTCTATGATTTCCTTTAGATTCTCACTATCATATATATTGCCCGTAGGATTTGCTGGAGATGAAATCTGCAAAGCATCTAAATGATGCTGTTTCAAATCCTTTACATGCAACTCATAATCGTCTTTTTTTTCAATAGGCATAAAAACAGGTTCGATATCTAACATATGCGCAAAGTTTTTGTAACAAGGATATGATGGATCTGACAAACCAAGTTTTGAAGAGTGCTTTAAAGTCAAAGCATAAGCAATCAAAAATGCCCCACTAGTTCCTGGTGTCAAAAATATACGCTCAGGTTCTATATCTACGCCATAAGTCTTTTTATAGTGCTTTGCAATTATAACCCTAAGTTCATATAAACCCAAACTTTCTGTATAGGAAAATCTATCTTCATCAATCGCTACATGTAAGGCTTCTTTGACTTTTGGAGACGGTGGCAAGTCTGGCTGTCCAATCTCAAAATGAATACTATCTTCAAACTTAGCAGCTTCCCTAACTATATCCATAACTATAAAAGAACTCATCTTTTCGCAACGCATTAAAATCCTTGTACTTAAAACAAGATATTATCATTATTTAAGATTATATTCAAGAGGGTAGGTTATAATAAATCATATGCGGAGGATTCAGGAAAACATAAAGGTAAGAGATGGACAATCGTCATAAAACTCATACAAATATAACACATGATGTGAAAAAAATTATAGATGAAAGAGATATTGTACTTCCTTCTTATTATGGGAAGATTTATGGAGAAGTATCTAAAAAATATAATATAGAATTGTCTCCACAAGAGCTACTACATGGTGCTATCCTAGATGAAAAAATAGTTGATTATATAAATTCATTATCAAAACACGCAGACTCTGCGATAGAAGCAATACAAGACAAAGATGAGGATAAGTTACAAGTCATCTTAAAAGAAACAAAAACATTACAAAAAGAGATTGAAAAACTAAAGTTTATTGCTTACAAAGATACCCTCACGGGATGTTTCAATAGAAGATGGTTCGAAGAAAACTATCTTGATGATGAAAACTCTACTTTTACCGTCAATCTTCATATGGTTTTTATAGACCTAAATAGACTCAAAAGAATAAATGATACTTTTGGACATGTAGTTGGAGATAAAGTCATTAGATACTTGGGATTAAAACTGCAAGAGACAGGTAATGCTGTTGTCCGTTATGGAGGAGATGAATTTATACTTATATTTGAAAGCGATGACAATACTGATAAAGTTACGAAAACCATGAAAGAGACGCATGAATTCTTCAGTAAAGTTGCCTTTAAACACGCAAATACAAGTTTTAAAGTAAGTTTTGCATATGGTATCTCATATTGCAAAAAAGGAGCTTTACTGAGTGAAGCTTTAGATAAAGCTGATAAAGAGATGTATAAATTCAAGTCTGGAAACAGGACGGACTCTGCATAATTTAGGATGGATGAAATTTGTCTAAAAAAATATACAAACTAAGTGACATAGAAAAGATACTTACATATTCTCCTCCTATCTTTTTGATTTTATTGATGGTCATTTCTATATTTATCTCATACACCATCATAGATCATAAACAAGATAGCAAAATAGAATTTATGATGCAAAAAGAGAAGTTTTTAAACCAAAATCATCTTGATGCCTACATAGAAGATACACACCAAAAGATCAAATTTTCCCTCAATAAAGCCCAGCAAAATCTCCAAAAAAGTGTACATCTATTAAAAGGGGTTTATTCTACAACTAGATATAAAGGACTTAGTTCTTACATAAAAGAGATAGAAGAAAAAGAGAATATACTTTTTGTTATTTTTGATAAAGAACTCAACATATATCACGGCAAAAATATAGCAAGAAATATTCAAAAACTGATATTTAACCAAAAAAAAGATAAAAAATATCTTGAATTAACACTATTATATATATCTTCACAAGGGAAAGACTCATCTTTGTCCTGGAGAGATGAAATAGACAAAACGATACAACTAAGCTACTTCGATAAAACATCTGATGGTGAACTCTACATAGGAGCTTTCTCTCTTGTAGATAGCCTTAGAAACTTGACACTAGATCAATATGTTCGCTCCATAGTCAATACTCCGACGCAACCTAAAAAAGGCTATTATTTCTGGATTTATGATTATGCAAGGAAAAATTCATTTAACATAGATAATCGAGAAAATTGGGAGCTAAATGTAGCTGTACATCCAGATAATATATATAGAAAACTATCAAAATATCAACTATACATCGGTATTACACCTAATCCAAAAGTTTTAACAAATAAAGTAAAAAAGATAAAAAATGAGTTTGAAACAGAAAGAAGATTTACTCTTTTTATAATTTTCCTAATATTTACTTTTTTGCTTACATCAACAACAATATTTTCTAGTTTTATAAAAAACCAATTTAGCACTTACAATAATCAACTCGAAACCATAGTTGAAGAGGAGATTACAAAAAATGAACAAAAACAAAAACTATTAATCCAACAAAATAGACTCGCAGCGATGGGTGAAATGATAGGCGCTATCGCACACCAATGGAGACAACCACTAAACAATATCTCTTTGATTATTCACTTCATAAGAGACAACATCAAAGAGAACACATTTGACAGTTTTTTTGTACGAGCAAAAGAGCAGATAACTTATATGTCTCAAACCATAGATGATTTTAGGGATTTTCATAAACCTTCTAAAAGCAGTGAACCGTTTGACATAAAAGATGCCATCAAATCAGCCATATCCATTCTACATGTAAAAGATAATATAACCATAAATTTCAAAGCTATATCATTATATATGGATGGTTATAAAAATGAATTCCAGCAAGCAATCCTAAATATACTATCAAATGCAAAAGACGCTATAGGCGAAGACAATGGCGTTATAAGCATAGAAGTAACCGAGAAGCAAATCACTATCCATAATACTGGAGAAAAAATACAAAAAGAAGTAATAGAAAAAATGTTTGAACCATATTTTACAACAAAATCAGCTAAAAAAGGGACAGGAATTGGACTCTATATGACAAAATTAATCATCGAGGACAGCATGGGAGGAGAAATATCAGCATCTAGCGATGACGATGGTATAACTTTTACTATTAAACTTGTTACGATATAATATTTTATCTACAATCTAATGGAGTAATATGTTAAAATTTTCAACAAGAGTGCTTCTCGCAGAAGACGAGACCGTTGCAAGAGAGATACTTGGCTTCTACCTAAATACTATTTTTGACGAAGTAATCGTAGTCAAAGATGGGCAAGAGGGGCTAGATGCTTATAAAAAAGCTTTTAAAAACAACAAAAAAATTGATTTAGTTTTAACAGATATAAAAATGCCAAATATGGATGGTATCGAGATGTTAGAAAATATCTACAATCTCAATAAAAATCAAAAGTTTATCATTGTATCCGCCTATAAAGATGAAAAGATGCTTCTAAAATCCATAGAGCTTAAGGTTTTGGGCTACTTTATCAAACCTCTAAATGTAGACAATATTATGGAAATGCTAAGAAAAGCAAAACAAGAAGTTCTAGAAGACCAAATAAAAGATAGTGGAATGGTTGAGATAAATGAAATATATACATATAATAAAAATTCAAAACTGCTGTATGAAAATAATATTATTGTCAAGCTTTCAAAGAAAGAGACACAAGCGCTAGATATCCTTATATTAAACAAAGGGATAATAGTAGAAATAGAAAAATTTAAAAAAGAGCTTTGGCACGAAAAAGAGACTCTTGATGCTACATTTAGAACTGTGATGAAAAGACTTAAAGACAAACTAAAAGATAAGGATTTTATCATATCAAGAAAAGGACAGGGATACATAATAGAGTAGAAATGTAACACCCAAGTAACATTATTTCATTTTACACAACATAATTGAAACTTTTTTGAAACTTTTAGTTATGATTTCTTATAAATAAAAATTTAAGGAGTCAAAATGAACGCAACAAGTTTACTAAAAAAAGTTTTAGTTACCTCAGCCCTTTCAGTAGCTCTCGTAAGTGGTCTTAGTGCCGCTAAAGAGAAAAAGTATATTATAGCAACAGCTAGTACAGGTGGTACTTACTACCCAGTTGGTGTTGGTATTGCAACAATCGCAAGTCTAAAACTTGCAAAAAAATACAAAATGACATTTTCAGCAATTACCAGTGCTGGTAGTGGTGAAAATGTTGATATGATTGACAAAGGTGAAGTTGATTTCGCAATTTTACAAGGACTTTTTGGTTCTATGGCATGGCAAGGAAAAGCAAAATACGAAGGTAAGCCCCGTAAAAATCTTCGCTCCGTAAGTATGCTTTGGCAAAATGTTGAGCAATTTGTTGTTTACAACAAAGTCTCAAAAACTGGCAACATCATGGATATGAAAGACCTATATGGTAAGAAGTTTTCAATCGGTAAAAGAAACTCAGGCTCAAGAGTATCTGGTGAGACAATTCTTGGTGCATTGGGAATAGACTCTACTAAACTAAACCTTCAATTCTTAGGCTATGGACCAAGCGCAACAGCTATGCAAGATCGTAAAATAGTAGGTATGAACATTCCATCAGGACCTCCAACAAGTGCTGTAACTAGTGCATATGCATCTATCGGTGCTGACAAGATAAAACACTTAGAGTTTAGTGATGCAAATGTTGCTACTATCCAAAAGTCATACCCAGTATGGACTAGATATGTTATCAAAAAAGGTACTTATCCAGGACAAAAAGCGGATATAAATACAATAGCTCAACCAAACTTGTTAGTTGTGACTAAAGACACACCTGATGAGACTGTTTATCTACTAACTAAAACTATGTATGAAAATCTACCTTTTTTAAATACTGTTCATAAAGCAACAAAAGTTATGAATATCCAAAAAGCGATCTCTGGTCTTCCTATGCCTCTTCACCCAGGTGCAGCAAAGTACTACAGAGAACAAGGAATCAAAATCCCTGCTAGACTTATAGCTAAATAACTTCTACGAAGGGGAGTTTTAACCTCCTCTTCATTTCTTGATAATTTTCTAAGCCATTCATCTAATCTGTAGGATATCTTATAAAATCACCATAATAGGCAGGTACAATTATGTTCAAAATCAGCAAAGAACGCGTAAAAAAATTTACTTTTGTTTATGCAATCTTCATCTCTATTTTTCATTTTTACATCAATATACAAGGTGGACTTAGCGACCTATGGTTCAATGCTGCTCATTTCTCTTTTTTAGCATCCTTGGGTTTTCTAACTTACAAAGCCTCTAGATACTCTAATAAAGATTATGTAACCATACTTGATATCGGACTATCTATCTTGGCTCTAGTTCCATTTTTCTATCTTGTAGCCTTTGAAGAGTCTTTATACCAAGTAGCAAATGGAACTATGCGATTTTGGGATCTCACTATTGCTGTTGTTGCGGTTATCTTGTCTATAGAGATAGTCAGAAGAACAACAGGCATCATCATCCCGCTTATCATGCTTACATGTATAGGATATATCTTATACTTTGGAAAGCTTATGACGGGTGTTTTTGCCTTTGCTGGTATGACTCCAGAGAGATTTCTTTATAGACTCTACTTTACAGGAGAGGGACTGTTTGGTTCTATCGCTACCATATCTTCTACTTATGTATTTATGTTCATACTTTTTGCAGCATTTTTACTAAAAAGCGGAGCTGGAGATTTTATAGTCGATCTTTCGAGTGCTGCAACATCAAGATTTAAAGGTGGCGCTGGACATGTGGCAGTTTTTAGTTCAGCTCTTATGGGAACTATCTCAGGAAGTGCAGTTGCAAATACAGTCTCAACTGGCTCAATCACAATCCCTATGATGAAAAAAAGTGGTTTCAAGCCTATATTTGCTGCTGGAGTTGAAACTGCTGCGAGTACTGGTGGACAGATAATGCCTCCTATCATGGGTGCTGGTGCATTTATCATGGCTCAAATCACTCAGATTCCTTTTACTACTATCATTGTTGCTTCAGTTTTACCTGCTATTTTGTATTTTGCATCAATCTCTTTTTATATTCATATTCATGCAAAAAAACACAATATAGACAAACAAGAAAACGATATTGATTTACTTGCAACACTTCGTGAGGGTTTTCACTTTTTAATTCCACTTTCTACTCTGATAGGTCTGCTTGTTTATGGATTTACTCCAACATATGCAGCTGGCATATCTATCATCGCGATTATAGGGGCTTCATACTTAACAAAGCACAAAAGAATGGGCATAAAACAGATTCTTGAAGCCTTAGCACTTGGGTCTCAAAACATGATAATAACTGGTGTTTTACTTGTAGGTGTTGGTATTGTTGTAGGTTCTATCAACATATCGGGCGTTGGCATAACATTTTCACAACTCATCATGGAGTGGTCGCAAAATCAACTCATAATTGCATTTATTCTTATAGCAATCGCATCACTTATTTTAGGAATGGGACTACCCGTAACAGCTTCTTATGTTGTTTTAGCGATATTGTCTGCACCTGCACTTGTAGGGCTTATGATGTCTCCTGAGATGGCTGCCCTTGCAGCTGCTGGTATTACTTTACCAGAGATGACGGGCTATCTTCTTTCAGCCCATCTTATCATCTTTTGGTTATCACAAGATTCAAACCTAACCCCACCAGTTTGTTTAGCGGCATTTGCAGCAGCTGCCATCGCAGGAACTCACCCTATGAAAACAGGAATTCAATCTTGGATACTTGGAAAAGGTCTTTATCTTGTTCCGTTATTGTTTGCTTTTTCTCCTTTAATTACAGGGTCATGGATAGAAAGATTTGAAGTATTTGGCTTTAGTATGGTTGGATTTTTAGCTGTTACTATTTTCATAGAAGGATTTTGGGATAGAAAATTGAATATTTTAGAAAGATTGGTTTTTGGCACTAGTGCCTTATTTTTACTTTCACAAGACACTCTTTTTAATTGGGAAAGCTACTTTGATCTTGTACCAAATTCACATATGCTAGGTCTTCTTATATTTTGTTGTATAATGACACTTCATAAAATGTCAGGAGCTAAAAATTGCAAAACACAATCAGTAACTTAGAAAAACATGGCTTTGAGGTTATCCAAGTACCAAATAAAACAGAAGCACTAAAAATAGCAAAAAGTTTCATAAAAGATGGACAAAAAGTTGGGCTTGGAGGATCTGTTTCAGTTAGTGAAATTGGTCTTCTAGATTATATATTAAATCATAAAAATCTAAATGTATCTAACCAGTACGAACCTGGTATTTCAATGGAAGAAAATACAAAAAGAAGAAGAGAAGGTATGATGAGTGATATTTTTGTATCAAGCTCAAATGCCATAACAAAAAACGGGGAGCTTGTAAATGCTGACGGCAGTGGAAACCGAGTTGCTGCACAGATATTTGGACCTAAAAAAGTACTCTTAATTGTTGGTATAAATAAAATTGTAGATGATGTCAAAGCAGGATTTGCTCGCATTACAAATATAGCAGCTCCTAAAAATATAGAAAGAATCAACAACACCGCTATTAAGTACGGGAAAGAGCCTAAACACAATATGAGCAACATAGGCAACAAGTTTGCTTATATAGATGCTGATGTACCAGGAAGGACAACAATCATACTAGTAAATGAAAATTTAGGATACTAAGTTAGGAGCTTAAATGTACGATTATTTGATAATAGGCGGAGGAATTATAGGGCTAAATATAGCAAAAAACCTAAAAGAAAGAGACTCTACATGTAAGATAGTTTTGATAGACAAAGAGCCAGAGTTAGCTATGCACAGTAGTGGTAGAAACTCTGGCGTTCTTCATGCTGGTTTTTACTACTCAGCCGACTCTTTAAAAGCCAAATTCACCAAAGATGGCAACAAAGCCTTGCGTGATTTTTGTAAAAAAAGAGGTCTACATGTAAACAAATGCGCCAAAGTAGTCATAGCAACAAACGAAGAAGAGCTAAAAGGCTTAGAAGAGCTAAAAAGTCGTGGAGATAAAAACGGCGTTGAACTCTCGTGGATGGATGAAAAAGATTTACATGTAAAGTACCCAAATATAAAAACATACAAAAAAGCCCTATTTTCACCAACTACTTCGACTGTTAACCCTAAAGAACTTACTTTGGAGTTTGGAAAAGTCATAGAAGAGATGGGTATAACCATACTTACAAATACAGCTTATAAAAAACGTATAAATGCTACTGAGATATTGACTTCTCAAGGCAGAATAAAGTGTAAAAAAGTAATAAACTGTGCAGGACTATATGCTGATAAGATAGCAAAAGAATATGGTTTTGCAAAAAATTATGTCATCATTCCCTTTAAAGGTATATATCTAAAAGATGCAGACAATCTTTCAGAACTAACAACCAATGTATATCCTGTTCCAAATCTAGCAAACCCATTTCTAGGAGTTCACTACACTCTCACAGTAAAAAATGAAGCCAAGATAGGGCCAACAGCAATCCCTGCTTTTTGGAGAGAAAATTACAATGGATTTGACAATTTCAAACTTGACGAGATGGTTCAAATACTCTTTTACGAAGCAAAACTATTTTTAACCAATGCTTTTGGATTTAGAAATCTGGCTTTTACAGAAGTTAAAAAATACATCAAATCACACCTTATAGGACTGGCAAGTATCTTAACTAAAGACATGAATCACAAAGGCTACACTTCGTGGAGTACACCAGGAATTAGAGCCCAACTACTCGATACCAAAACACTAGAACTAGTTCAAGATTTCGTAGTCGAAGGAGATGCAAATAGCGTTCATGTTCTCAACGCAGTAAGTCCTGCATTTACCTCATCCATTCCTTTTACAAACTGGGTTGTGGAGAATTATATTTTAAAAACTAAGCATCAATAAGGGCTTTTTTACTATAATACTCCTTTACATGTAAGGAATATTGTGACTCAAAACAAAAATATATTTTTTATCCTGCTTACCATAGCTATGTTAGGCTGGGGAGCTTCTTGGGTAAATGTCAAAGTTTTAAGCTCATATATCAACGAATATGAGATGATATTTTTAAGATTTGGCATAACTTCACTGACTATGATACCTGTTATACTATTTTTAAAAAAATCTTTCAAAATTGACAAAAAGACTTTGCTCATAGCATTTTTAGCTGCTATTGCAAATATTTTGTATATGAAGTTTTTTTTCTTAGGAACAAAGTTTGGGACAGCTGGTCTTGGTGGTGCTTTTGTTACTACTTTGGTGCCTATAAATACTTTTATACTTATGGCAATATTTTTCAAAAAGAAAGTTGGCACTAAAGAGGTATTGGCGTTAGCATTGGGAGCTTTTGGTGTGCTTATGATGCTTGGGGTTTGGACACTTGATAGCTCACAAGTTTTAACAAAATATAACTTATATTTTATTGTTGCATCTATTTTTTGGCCGATACTTACTATAATAAGCTCAAAAAACACCTCAGTTTCCCCTATAGTTTTTGTCTTTTACATGTACACAATAACAACTATCCTTTCATATCTGTTTTTTATTGATATTTCATTCATATCGCAGATAAAATATGATGGTATTTTTATATTAAATATACTCACTATTGCAGTTGTTGGAACCACTTTTGCAACTTCTGTTTACTTTACAGGCATAGAAAAACTTGGAACGAATGAGGTTAGCTCTTTTATATTTTTAGTACCATTTTTTGCTATAGGCTTGAGCGCTATGTTTTTAGGCGAACATATTGGTCTACATGTAATCGCAGGAACAGTTCTAACTATCATTGCGGTTTCAATGCTAAACAATGTCAAATTTGATATAATAATGAAAAATATAAAAAAGAGATAGATATGAACTTAACTCATTTGGATGAAAAAGATAGACCAAAAATGGTAGATGTATCGGAAAAGGCAGATACTACAAGAATAGCAATTGCAAGCGGAAAGATAATCATGAGCCAAATTGCATACGACATGATAGTCAGCGAAAAAGCAAAAAAAGGACCTGTTGTACAAACAGCAGTCATAGCTGCTATATTGGGCACTAAAAAAACAAGTGATTTGATACCTATGTGCCATCCTTTGATGCTAACAAGTGTCAATGTAGATGTAGATGAGCTTCCTGAATTACCAGGTTTTAAGCTTAGTGTTACAGCAAAACTAAAAGGTCAAACAGGCGTTGAGATGGAGGCACTTACTGGTGTAAGCATAGGACTTCTCACTATCTATGATATGGCAAAAGCCATAGACAAATCGATGGTTATCTCTGAAGTTCAATTAGAATCAAAAAGTGGAGGGAAGAGCGGTGAATTCAAAAGAGCTTCAACTAAACTACCCATGTAATTGGGAATACAAAACCGTATTAGAATCATCTTACGATATAAAAGAGATAGTAAAAGATGTGCTAGGCGACAAAGAGCACTCAATCAAAAAATCAAATAACAGCAAAACAGGCAAATATCACAGCCATATAGTTTCAACACTAGTCAATAGTGATGATGAACGAAAAGCTATTTTTGACAATCTAAAAAATCACAAATTCATAAAATTTGTACTATAAGGATAGACAATGCAATCACTACAAAATATATTTAGTGCGACACTAAAAGAAAACAGCGAAAATGAAAATCTTCATTCAATCATAAGCGAATTAACATTTGAGTTGTCGAAGAAAAAAATCCAAAGACTAAAAGATGATAAGCGTATACAAAAACGACTAGGAGAATTATTTGAATTTTATACAAGAGCTCTTCAAAATGAAAACTTAAAAACCTCTCAAAATATAGATGCAATCATATCTGGTCTTGTAAAAGCTGCAAGTTATGAAAAAGAAGAATTTCTTTACAAAAATATCTATGAAAAAGAGCAATTAGAAAAATCTATAGTAAAACAAAAAGAGAGTATTAAAACAACTATTATCGGCACTTTGGATATACTAGAAACTCATATAAACAAGATGGATGAGACAATTACAAGTGAATCTTTAAAAGCACTGCATGACACAAAGCTTAGAAGTATAGAGATGCTAGGTATCTTAAAAGAGACTACGAGTGAAGCATTTTTGACAACGCTAGAACATGCTCAAGATATTGAAGATACTATTTTTGAAATCACAAAAAATATAACATACCAGACTATCAGTGAAGGAGAATTTACTAAAAATAGATTTTTAGATATCACTAGTAGCATTGTAGAAGTTGCGATAGAGCTTGCAGATGAGGACCAAGCAAATGCGAAAGAGCTTCTTGTTGGAACAATACATGGAACAAAAGAGGGTCTAACAAAAGCAATAGATAAGTTTAAAAACGACCTAAAGTTTGCTCCTGAAGAGATGGAAACTATTTTGGAAAAAGATTTAGCTACCATCAAAAAAGAGCTTTTTAGCGTTGAAGAAGATTTCGTAAATATGCTTGAAAACTCTTCAAAGAAAAGCAGTGGTATCGCAAAAGAAATTATAAATAATTTGCTAGAAAATGAACTCAATAACTCATTTGCAAAAATAAAAAGAGCTACAACTGACACCATAGAAGCCCTTAGTGAAAAAATAGATGAATTAAATATCTCTGAAAGCGAATTTGTAAAAAAAGCAGAGAAGAAGATAGAAGAGTTAGAAAAAATAGCCTCTGATAAAATTGAGTTAATAAAACAAAATGGAAAAACTAAAAATGTTACAAAAGAAGCAAAGCGCCTAGGCAATCATGCATGGGAAGTAGCAAAAGACGCTATAGACAGTGCCATAAAAAGTGCTAAAGATGTTATAAACAGATAAAAATATATGTGCCTCAAAAGGCACATATATTTATTTAATGTGATACTAAAGTAGGTACCGTAGTATGCTCTAGTAAATGTCTAGAAGATCCGCCAAGCATAATCTCTTTTAGACCTTTATGCCCATAAGCTCCTGCAACAATCAGGTTAAATCCACCCTCTTTTGCACTTCTCAACAATGCTTCACCAGGAATAAATGTTGTTTTTATAAGCTCAAATGTTGTTTCTATACCATGAATTAATAGATAGTTTTTCAAATCTCTAATACGAGTAAGATTCTCTGTTGTATATGCTTCTGAAGATACTATATGAACTCTTTTAGCTCTCTTCATCAAAGGAATTGCTTCAGATACTGCACGAGAAGCTTCTGCTGAGTTGTTCCAGCCTATGATAATCTCATCTGCTTTAAACTCTTTTAAAGATCTTGGTATTACCATAACTGGCTTTCCACTCTCGGTAACTGCCGCTTCAAAAGTTGCAGTTGTAACACCTTTTTGAGGAGCTGCTGCTATAACCATATCACAAAACTTTGTTTGTTGTGCAACAACAGTACTTCTAAGGCCTGCTGTTATTGTTAAGTGTGCAGTGCTTTTGCCATCTAGTGGTGTTTCACTCTGAGTAACATTGAGTTTAGCACAACACTCGTCAAATATCTTTCTATGTCTATCCATAGTAGTTTTTAGATTATTAATCTGGACTTTTTCCAATTTTTCTATGATTTCATTTGGGATAACCATACCTTTTGGAACTCCAGTATGAACATTGGCTTCAGATAATTGTATCTCTAGATGAGTATTAAAAGATTTTGAAACAAGTAGTGCTCCATAAATTCTTGTAGCTAGCTCGTCTCCTCCCCCAACAGGGAACAACATTTTCTTTGGTAACATTAAATCTCCTTAAAAAATTTATAAAATTCTATACTTATGTCTCTTGCATCTTCAAGACTTATAAGTTCAAATTGAACTTGAGAGTCTTGTTTGGCTTGAGCTAACCTAAAACAATCTACAGGAATAACTGATCCAATCTTAGGATAACCACCTATAGTCTGTCTCTCTTTTAGAAGCACTATAGGCTCCCCGTGTGCTGGAATTTGAACCGATCCATAAGCAATAGGTTCAGAAACTATACCTTTTGATGTAGAAGTTATCTTCTCACCACTTAAGCGATATCCCATCCTATCGTTTTGACCTGTTACTTTATAGTGCGAACTGAAGAATTTATCTCTTTGGATATCTTCAAACATATCCCACTGATAACCTGCTACTAATCTTAACATTAGAATTTTATCATAATTTGGCTGATATGTGGTGGGTAATTTTCGATTATCATGTAAATACACACTTTTAAAAGGTAAAAACTGCTTTACATGTAAAGGGTTTCCACCAAGTTTCTCTTTTATGCTAACTGAACAACTGCCATATTCTTTCTCAACGCTAAAACCATCTTTGACTCCAAGATAGACTCTAGCTCCACTTGTTGCATACCCAAGATTTATAATATCTCCATCATTTACTTTATAGGTTTTCCAGATTTCTATAGGTTTGTTGTTAATTGTTGCATCTACTTTTGCTCCAGTTAAAACCAAAGATGTCGAGCCTTTTGCTTTTAACTTAACTCCACCAAATACAATTTCAAGCATATTGGTTCCATACTCATTACCCAAAAGTCTATTTGCATGATGAAAGGCAAACTCATCTAAAGCCCCCGCACTACTAACTCCAATCCCAGCTAAACCAACTCTACCCAAATCTTGAATAGTAGCTTGAATACCTGCTAAAACTACCTCAAAGCCACTACTCATAGTTCACCTCCAAGCTCTAAAAATTGTTCTTTTGAGATAGATTGAAACTTCACTTTATCTCCGACTTTAAGATAAGAAAATCCTTTGTATGAGGTATCAAACATCTCTATTGGCGTGCGTCCTAAAATCTGCCAACCACCAGGACTAAGCTGAGGATATATAGCCGTTTGTTTATCTGCAATTCCCACACTGCCTTTTGGTACTTTTGCTCTAGGATTTGCAAGTCTTGGAGTAGCAAGAGCTTCGTTTACTTCTCCCATATATGGAAAACCGGGACTAAATCCTATAGCATATACAAAATACTCCTTGTTTACATGTAGAGCTACAATCTCCTCTACAGTTCTATTTTTCATCTTCGCCAAACTCTCTAAATCTAAACCAACTTCTAAACCATAATAAACAGGAATAGTAACTAATCTTGTTGAAACCTCATTATAAAACTCGTCAGCATGGTCTAGCACATCCTCAATCTCTTTACAAATCTGCCTATAACTAACACTCATAAAATCATAACTAATCATGATAGATGTATAAGATGGCACTAGCTCGGTAATATGTTCAAGTTTTGCACTTTTAAGTGTATAAAAAACTTGTCGAACCTCTTTTGCGACACCTTCTCCTATCTCGCTACCAAAATAAATCATTACCGAGTTAACTGAAGCAACACTAAAACAACGCATTTAAATTCCTAACCTATATAATCTCGTAAAGCTTTGACAAACTCTACTGCTTTTTCATTATCGCCATGCACGCACATACTATCTGCCTTCAAGTCAATTTTTTCTCCGTCGATAGTGATGAGTTTCCCCTCCATATTGAGTAAATCAATCCTATCAAGCACAGTTTGCAAGTCATGGATAACCGCTCCTTCTTGGGTCCTAGCTACTAAAAGTCCCTCTTTTGTATATGCCCTATCTGCAAATACTTCATAGATAAGCGATACCCCATAGCTTTTTGCGATACTGGCATAATAGTTGTTTTTAGTAGTTGAAAGCAACATAAGCTTTAAGCTTTTATCATAACTGCTAATCCCACTTAAAATTGCCCTTAAAACATCGTCATCTTTCATCATGTCATTATATAACGCTCCATGAGGTTTTACATATTTTACTGCTGTATTGTTTGCTTTGCAAACTCCGGCTAACGCTCCAACTTGATATATCACAAATGCTTCAATTTCATCAAAACTGCACTTCAAGCTTCTTCTCCCAAATCCAACCAAATCAGGATAACCAGGATGTGCCCCAATCTCTACACCATGCTCTTTTGCAAACTTAACAGTCTTGCTCATAGTCAGTGGGTCCGAAGCGTGAAATCCGCAAGCTATATTCGCCATATCTATCAAAGGTATGATTTGCTCATCACAACCCATAGTCCAAGACCCAAAACTCTCGCCTAAATCGCTATTTAACTTCATAATATCGCCTTTTTTAGACTAGAAAGTATCTCTTTTTCAATTGCCCAGTCTTTGCCATCTACTGTTTTTTCATTTTTCTTACTAACTCCATCAACGCAACCAAGTGAAACAATAAATTCTAAATACTCATCCGCCTCTCTAAAACTAGGCAATAAAGATATATCAAGATAAGATATAAATCCATAAGCTCCCCAGTTTGAAACAGTTGCTATGATGGGAAAATCAGATTTTATTATGCATGGAGAAAGTGAAAGCTCTTGTGTTACAGTTTGAGCAAAGTTACCCATTCCAAGCTCATTACCACCATCGCCTATAGCAAAAGTTGGTTTAGTTTTTGCACCAAGTTCAAAAAAGTTATCAAGTGGAGCAGTAAACTCAGACACACTAACACCTCTTAGATTTGCATACTCTCCGCTAGCATTTTTTCCACATCTCTCTATACTAAAGTGGCAGATTGGATTATATTCTTCTAAAATAGTTTGGTAATACTTCTCATCATGCCCTACAAGTGGTATATAAATCGTTTCTATCTCTTTGAAAATATCTTTGCAAAATTTGTCTGTGATTATGACCGACTTATAACCCAAAGAGTTTAAAGCGCGAGCTAAAAAATAAGTTCCAATAGGTCCATCTGTTTCTGCAAATCCAGCAACATAAAAACCAGTGTATAAAAAAACAACACCTTTTTCTAGTTTTTTAAACGCTTTAGCAGCCTCTTTGCAGTGCTCTTTAGGGTATTTTTTTTGCAACACATCCATGCCTCTTGTTGAATACCGAAGAATAACCTCATCAACCGACATAATAATCACTATCTTTTTTATCACTTACAAACATATAACCAGGGCTATGTGTGATTGCAAATGGAATTTTCATATCTCTTAAAACATTTTGAGGAGTTACACCACAAGGCCAAAAAAGAGGAATTTCATCATCTTTGATTTCTACAGCATCACCATAATCAGGCTTTTGTAAATCTTTTATGCCTATCATTTCAGGATAACCAACTTGAATAGGAGAGCCGTGAGTAGCAGGATAGTGACTCGTGACAACACAAGCTTCTGATACTAACTCTTTTCGAATAGGACGCATAGAGACGACCATAGTGCCCCTAAAGATACCGTAAGGCTTTAGTTTTATGTTTGTATTATACATAGATACATTTTTTTGTTGTTCGACATAACGAAGAGATATGCCTGCTTCTAAGAGAGCTTTTTCAAAAGTAAAACTACACCCTATAAGAAAAAATACTAAATCTTGATCATAATAATCTTCTATATTGGTTACTGTCTTGACAACTTTTCCATCTTCTATGATGTCATATGATGGCAATTCATTTAAAAGATTTGCACCATCAGCTAAAAAGGTTGAGTAGTGTGAACCTTTTATAATTTCTAAAACTGGGATTGCTTTGTTATTTAGCTTTGCAAACTCTTCAAAAGAGTCTGCATATTGTGCTGGTAACACCACCATATTGGCCTGAACATGTCCAGAGCAGTAGCCTGCTGTTGGACTACAAAACTCACCACGAGCAATAGAGCTTCTAAAATCTTTTGTTGTCATTTGATTTCTCCATTAAGTCTAATAAATTTATTGTAATATTATATCATTATCCCACCATTTTACTAGGAAGATAAGTAGCTATTTGCGGAAACGCTGTTACAGCTATAACTATTAGAATCATAATGATAAAAAATGGAAAAGTAGCTTTTAAAATATAACTAATTTTTTCACCCGATATACTTTGAATAACAAACAAGGAAAAACCAACTGGAGGAGTTATTTGTGATAATTCAACCATAAACACTAAAAATATACCAAACCAAAGTGGATCAAACCCCGCCATTACTATGATTGGTAAAACTATAGGCAAGGTCATAACCACGATAGAAATACCATCAAGAATCATACCCAAAACAATATACATAAGTCCGATTACAAGCATAAGCACATAAGGAGACAATCCAAGTCCGCCAATAAACTCACTAATCGCTCTAGCAATTCCCAAAAATCCAACTACCTGAGATAAAAAACCAGCTCCTATGATGATAAAACTAATCATAGTTGTTGTTTTTACTGCATTGAAAAGTGACTCTTTAAATATAGTCCAATTAAAACTTCTAAAAAATAAGGCAAGAACAATTGCACCAACTACTCCTAAAGCAGCGGCTTCTGTAGGTGTTGCAAAACCACCATATATGCTTCCCATAACTAAAATTATGAGAGAAAATATAGGTGCTAAATCTTTTAATGAGTTTAGCCTATCCATATTGGTAAAAGTTTCTTCTTCTTCAGGAACCGTTGTTTTATCAAAATAAGAAACAAACATAATATAAAATGAATAAGAAGTAGCAAGTAAAATACCTGGCAAAATACCTGCGATGAAAAGCTTACCGATAGAAACATCAGAAAGTACTCCATATATAATCATAATCAAACTTGGAGGAATCAAAAACCCAAGAGTACCACTTCCAGCAAGAGAACCAATTGCAAGTTTTTTGCTATATCCTCTGTTTTTTAGCTCATTCAAAGTTATCTTTCCAACAGTTGCCGTTGTAGCAGCTGACGAGCCAGAAACAGCAGCAAAAAGGGAACAAGCCGCAACATTTACATGTAAAAGGCGACCAGGAATTTTTGTAAGCCAAGGCATAAGACCGTTGAGAAGTCTAGTCGATATAGACGAATGGTATAAAATCTCACCCATCAAGATAAACATGGGCAGTGCTGCAAGTGACCAAGAGTTCATAGTGTCATACATAGACCCAGCCAAAAGATCACCAGCTTTTTGAAAAAGGCTAATTGCAGGAGGAAGGTGATGTTCAAACAAAAACATACCAACTATCCCTGTCAGCATCAAAGCAGCTCCTATCCAAATAGAACTAAGCAAAAAGAAAAACATAATGCCAATCAACACAACAGATAAAATTAAAGGATCACTTATCATTGAAAATCCTTTTTAGAGTAAAAACAAAAGAAGCGAAAAGAAAAAGGCTCATGCCTATGGTGATGGGAATTTGAGTCAGCCAAAGAGGCGTTTCAGAAACATTTTCGCTCAACATCTCCATATCTTTAGAATCTGCCATAAACAAAAATCCATAATATAGAGCAAAACCAAGAATGATAGTTGCAAGTGATCCTGCAAATATATCGATTAGTCTTTGTTTGTTTTTAGAGAGTCTTGAAGTAACTATATTTATCCTGATATGTCCACCTTCGTTGAAGGTAAAAGCCAAACCAAAAAAAACTGCTCCAAGATAAAAGTATCCGCTGTATTCATCAGCAAGCATTGTAGAGTAGTCAAAAAATGAACGTCCAATAATCTCAGTCATAACCAACACAACAAGTGCCACAAAAAGAGTTGATGAGATGTAAGCTCCCCCTTTGGAGAGCTTACTATTTAAGGCTTCTAGCCAATTCATGACTATTTATACTCTGCAAAAATCTTTTTGATTCCAGAATTTGCATCTTTTAAATACTCTTTCAATAATTTTTTACCAATCACATTTAATTCTTTCTTTAACTGTGCACTTGGTTCGCTTATCTTCATGCCGTTATCAGCTAGCATTTTAAGAGCTACAGCATCTTCTTTTTTGCTCTCTTCCCACTGTATTGCTTCTATCTCTTTGGCAGCTTTAAGCATTGCTGATTGCTGATCTTTACTTAAAGAATTCCAGTAATCCAAGTTGATTGTAACTGCTTGAAGAGGATATGCATAACCAATCTTAGTAAAGTTTTTCAAAACTTCCCAAAGCTTTCCATCTTTTCCAGAAGCAGAAGATGTTACAACACCATTTACCATGCCTGTTTGAAGAGCAGAATAAACTTCTCCCCATGGAAGAGCTACGGCATTACCACCAGCCATCTTTACAAAATTAGCCGAGTTTTTATCATAAGTTCTTGCTTTTACATCAGCAAAATCTTTAGTTGAATTTACAGCTTTCATAGTGTATATTCCACTTGGTGGCCAAGTTACAGCATAAAGCATTTTTTGGTTCCATTTTTTTGCCACCTGATTATAAGCTGGTTTTGAAATTTGATAAAGTCTGTAAGCATCATCATAACTAGATGCTACAAAAGGAAGAGCTGAAATTCCAAAAACCTTACCCCCACCACTTGTAAAAGGTATAAACATATCAGTCATAGGAGCTGTTCCATCTTTAACTGCTTTAAGTGGATTTCCTTTTACTAGTGAACTACCAGCATGAACTGTAATTTTCACACTACCATTTGTATACTTCTCTACCAAACTTGCAAATTTCTCTGCACCTTTTGTATGGAAGTTATTTGCTCCATACTTTGCATTAAGATCTAACTTAACATTTCCTGCAACCAAAAGTGCAGTTGCACCAACAAGTAAAGCTACTTTCTTTAACATATTTGTCTCCTTAGTATTTTATGTTTTATATACTAGGAAACTGAAGTAGGGAAAAAGAGGGTAAGTATAGAAATCCTTACATGTAAAGATATTTTATCTATACATGTAACAATTTGTAACCAGTTTGAGGTATGTTTTCTATCATCTGCACAGGTAGCTTTTTGCGTAAATCTCTTACGAAACTTTTAAGTGCATCTAAACTCATAGCTTTATCGCTCCAAAGTTCACTCTCAATCTCAGCATAATGAACAATTCTATTTTCAGACAAAAGTGTCAAAAAGTTTACCTCTCTTAAGCTTAGAGATATCTCTTTATCTTCTACATGCAAGCTAGAATTATCTATATCTAAAAAGGAATTTTCAGATAGTTTTATACTGCCTGTATGCTTGCCTTGAAGAGCATTAAAGATGCCCTCTTCTAAATTTTTTGCATTTATAGGTTTGAGTATAAAATGCTGTACATGAAGATTTATAAGTTCCATTAGATACTCTTCTTTGTTGTAAGCGCTCAACAGAATTATAGGGATTGAACTGTTATCTTTTCGGATTTGCCTAATCATCTCCATCCCATTCATTACTGGCATTTGTATATCACAAAGGATAATATCTAGCTTATGTTCATGATATATATCCAGTCCCTCCTGACCATTACTAGCTTCATAAACTGTACCAAAATAGTATTTTAGAGTATTTATTATCGGCTTTCTTACTCCTTCTTCATCTTCAACACAAAGTATACTTAGATTTTTATACAAAAAACGGCTCCTTCCTTAGTGTTTTTAACACTTAATTCTCCACTCATATTTTCTTCGATAATCATCTTGGACATATAAAGACCAAGTCCAGTTCCCGTTGATTTTTTTGTACTAAAGTATGGTTCAAAAACTTTTTCAATGATTTTAGCATCTATACCTCCACCGTTATCAGAAACAATTACAAACATACTCTCCTCAATTGTTTCTATTTTTATCCTGATTTTTGGGTTTTTTATATCTCGTTCTATCAAGACATCCCTTGCATTTAAAATCAGATTTAAAATTACTTGTGCAAATTCTGAAGCATATCCACTTACATGTAGGTCTTGTTTTGTATCTAAAGATAGTTGTATATCTCTATTTTTCAAACTTGCACTTGACAATGTTATCGCCTCTTCACAAGCTCTTTTTAGACTAAAATCCTCTTTGATTTTTGCTGGCTTAAAAAAATCTCTAAAATCATCTATTGTTTTAGACATATAAGAGATAATCTTATCTCCTTTTTTTGACTCATTTTGTATAAAATCTTTATCAGCTTTATCGAACTTTGCAGCAGTTTCCATCTCCATAAATATCCCAGATATCTCACAAAGTGGCTGTCTCCATTGGTGAGCTATCATGCTTATCATCTCTCCCATCTGAGCTAAACGAGATTTGTGAAGTAGTGCTTGGTCTTTTCTTTTTGCATCTCTTAAAGCCTCATGTATCCTGCTCTTCAACATCTGATTAAACTCTTTTAAAGCTTGTTCTTTTTTATCAACTTTTTCTCTATATTCAGTAAAAATTTTTGCAATATACTTTGAGATAAAGTAGCTTACAACTCCTAAGACTAACATCAAAGAGAGTGCTGTTAAAAGTATAATTTGAACATATTTGTCTATTTTATTTTCAAGTAGTAATTTTTTCTTAGTAATTGAAGATTCAATGTCATCAACATAAAGACCAGTTCCAATCACCCAACCCCACTCTTTATCAAGCTTTAAAAAACCTATCTTTTTTCTTGGAGCTCCAAACTCTGGTTTTGCCCAATAGTACTCAACAAAACCACCCTTGGGTTTTTTTATAGCGACATTCACAAACTTCTGAAATATTTTAGCACCAGTTGAGTCCGTATTGTTTGTATCATCAGTTCCTATTTCATAGGTTCTAAAAGGATGTGCGATAAGATGATGAGTTGTATCATGTATCCAAACATAGCCATTCAGTCCATAACGAACAGTTTGTACCCAATCAATAATTCTTTGTTTTAACTCTCTTAAAGCTTTTGCTTGGTATATCTGCACAGACTCTTCAGAAACTTCCATACCACTTTTTTTAAGCTGACGAAATCTACGATGAATGCGTTTATTTTCCACATCTCTATGGTACTTTATATACTCTAAAACTTTTTGATTTTCACTTTTTAAGATATTTTTTTGTTTTTGAAGATACTCTATTTCAAGCTCTTTACTCTCTTGCTGAAAGTTATCATACTGCGTATTTATAAAAAAGTATATAATCAACAGTGCAAAGACTAGCACCAACACAATAGGTGTTACAATAATCAGTTTTGGTAAATTTTTTTCGTTAAACATAAGAATATTATAGCAGTATTAAGAAATAAAAAGGGATTTTAGTCCCTTTTTATTTAATTTTTATTTTTTATATACTCATCTATCTCAATAGCTGCCTTTTTACCTGCACCCATAGCTTCGATAACAGTAGCTGCTCCAGTTACGATGTCTCCACCTGCAAATACACCTTTTAAAGATGTTCCAGTCTCTCCTTCTTCCACTACAATGGTTCCTTTTTTGGCAATATTAAGTCCATTTGTAGTAGCAGTAATAAGCTTATTTGGTGCAGTCCCTATAGACATGATCACAGTATCAACATCCATAACGAACTCTGAGTTTTCAATAGGAATAGGCGTTCGTCTTCCACCCTCATCTGATGATCCAAGCTCCATTTTAACACACTTCAAGCCACAAGTACTACCTTTGTCATCTGCTATTATCTCTATTGGATTTGTCAAAAGACTTAACTTAACACCCTCTTCTACTGCGTGTTCAACTTCTTCTGCACGAGCAGGAATCTCATCATAACTTCTTCTATATACAATAGTAGTATCAACCCCTAGTCTTCTAGAAACACGAGCCGCATCCATTGAAACATTACCAGCACCAATCACAGCTACTTTTTTACCAATCGTTGTAGGTGTTAGATATTCTTTTTCATAACCTTTCATCAGATTTACTCTAGTCAAAAATTCATTTGCTGAAAGCACACCCAAAGAGTTTTCGCCTTTTATTCCCATAAAACGAGGAAAACCTGCTCCACTTCCTATAAATACAGCTTCAAATTCACCTTCAAGTAGCTCTTCTACCATTAGAGTTTTACCTATAACAACGTTGGTATGAAAATTAACTCCAAGTTTTCTAATTTTATCAATCTCGCCATCAACAATATCTTTAGGCAATCTAAAAGAAGGTATGCCATAAGTTAAAACACCACCCAACTTATGAAGTGACTCAAAGACATCAACCTCATATCCAAACTTTGCAAGCTCTGCCGAAACTGCAAGACCGGCAGGACCACTGCCAACTACAGCAACTTTTTTGCCATTTTTCTTTGACACTTTTGTTTCTAAATTGATAAGTGCCCAATCGCCAACAAATCTTTCTAATAACCCTATCGCAATTGGGTCTCTTTTGATTCCTACGACACAACTACTTTCACATTGTCTTTCTTGAGGACAAACCCTTCCACAAACTGATGGTAGTTTATTGTACTCTGATAAAATTTCAGCAGCGCCTTGAATATTGGCTACTTTTAATTTGCTTATAAACCCTGGAATATCAATGCCTACAGGACATTTCATAGCACATTTTGGCTTCCCGCACTCTAAGCATCGATTAGCTTCAGCTACTACATCTTCTAGTTTATATCCCAAGTTAACCTCGGAAAAGTTTTTAACTCTATAGTCAGAATCTCTCATATATGGGTTCCCGCGTTTTTTTGCATCTTCCTGTTTTTCATGATGCATAGGGCACTCTTCATTTTCATCATGGTCTTCGAGTAAATTTTCTTTTCTCATGTGCAATCTATTTTGTGCTTCATCAAAATTAACCTTGTAACCGTCAAATTCTGGGCCATCTACACAGGCAAATTTAACTACGCCATCTATCTCAACCCTACATGCGCCACACATTCCTGTGCCATCTACCATGAGAGGATTTAAACTTACAGTTGTAGGAATTCCAAGTTTTTTAGTCATAAGTGTTGCAAATTTCATCATAATCATAGGTCCAATTGCAATCGCTTGAGTAAAATGTTTACCATCTTTCTCTACAAGTTTTTCCAGTAAGTTAGTTACATTACCATGAAACTCATAAGAACCATCATCCGTACATATATGTACATTTGGGGTTAACGCTCTAAACTCTTCCTCCATGATAAGCAAATCTTTAGAACGAGCGCCTATGATAACATCAACTTCTATCCCATTATTTGAAAGCCATTTTACTTGAGGATAAACCGGAGCCGTACCAACGCCACCAGCTATAAAAATAAAACTTTCTTTCTTTAATGTTTCTAAATCTTCATGTAAAAATTCACTTTCTTGGCCCAGCGGACCAACTATATCTTGAAAATAGTCTCCTACTTTCAAGTTTTCCATATCAATAGTGCTTTGACCAACTACTTGATATATGATATTCACAGTCTCTTTTTCTTTATCATAATCACAAATAGTAAGAGGTATACGTTCTCCAAACTCATCTGTTTTTACTATCAAAAACTGTCCTGGCATAGCTTTGCGTGCAACTCTTGGAGCTTTAATATCCATAGATAAAATATTGTCAGACAAGTATTTTTTACTCATTATTTCAAACATTTTGCTTCCTTATTTATTCCAAATGTAAATCCATCTTTTACCTGATTTATAAGCTCAGGCAAAACCTCGTTATACTCTCCAATTATCCCAAAGTCAGCATTTTGAAAAATAGTCTCTTTAGGGTTTTTATTGATAGCGATAATGGAATCTGACTCTTTCATGCCAGCTAAATGCTGAATTGCCCCAGAAATTCCTATAGCTACATACACCCTTGGCCTTACTGTTTTTCCCGTTTGTCCAACTTGTCTTGCATACTCACAAATACCAACATCAACCATAGGACGGCTAGATGCCCATTCGCATTTAATTCCTTGTTTTTTAAGCTCATCACTCAGCTCTTGCACAAGTTTCATATCATCATTCATAGTGCCTCTTCCTCCAGCAACTATGACTTCGGCTTCAAATAAACTAGCTAAACCTCCATCTCCTCTAATCGTTTCTAAAATCTTTGTAATAAAATCTTCTTTTTTCAATTTTGCATCAAAATGAACAATTTTACCCTTTGCATTTTCATCTCTTAAAGGAACTTCAAAAGTCCCTGCACGAGCAGTAGAGATTTGAGGACACACAAAACCTAAAATTGTAGCTAATTTTGATTCTCCATAAGTTGGTCTTAGTGATTCAAGTATAGGAGAGTAAACAATTTTTTTCTTTTTATCTACATGCTCTCCAATTTTTAGTGAAGTACAGTCAGCAGTAACGCCACTATGAGTTTTCATGCCTATCCTTGGTGCTAGCTCACGCCCTGCTGTGGTTGCAGCAAAAAGAGTGATTTCAGGGTTATACTTTTTTATTACTTGTGCAAATATTGAAGAAAAAGGAAGTATCATATACTCTTTTAATCTCTCATCATCTACGATAATAACTTCATCACTCCCATGATAAATAAGTTCCTTTGCAAAATCATTAACGTCACTTCCTATCAAAAGTGTTCTTACTTTGGTTCCCTCATCTAGCGAAGAAGCCAATTTTTTAGCTGGCGTCAATAACTCAAGAGAAGATCTTGAGATTTGTCCATTTACTATCTCTGCCCATGTTAAAATACCGCTTGCACCATTTCTAAAATCGACTCTTTCAAAATCAACAGGAACTTCTTTTACTTTTTTTGCTTTTTTCTCAGTTTGAGCCAAACTGTTTTTACCTTGCTTCATGTTTTGCATCAAACACTCAACTAACTCTTTAGAATTAGTTCCTTCACTCATGATGACAGGTGCTCTTTCACTTTTTATATTTACAACTTTCGATACTATAGTAGGAGACCCTGACAATCCTATCTTCTCATCACTTAAGTTGATATCATCTATGCTAAGTACGGTGATTTCACTCTGTCTCGCCCTAACAGCACCAACTAAAGTTGGGCGTCTTGGCGCGATACCTGTTGGAGTTAAAGATATAGCACAGGGAATAGGAAGCTTGAGCATTTGATAGCCTCCCTCTATAATTCTTTTTACGATAATACTTCTATCTTCATACTCAGCAGTTTCAGCAAATGTCACTTGAGGAATGCCTAGATTTTCTGCAACCTGAGAAGGAACATGCGCTGTATCTCCATCTGATGTCTGTCTGCCTGCAACGACTATAAAATCTTCATTTAAGCCTTTTCCAAAACCTAAATGTTTTAACATAGTTGCTATAGCCAATCCAGTAGCATATGTATCAGAACCACCTAGTTTTCTATCAGAAAGCAAATATGCCTCTTCATAGCCCATAGAAATCGCCATTTTTAAAGATTGCACAAAAGATGGAGGCCCCATAGAGCATACTATTAATTTTGCATCTTTTATACTGTTTTTTAGTTGCAGTCCAGCCTCTAAAGCAAAAGAACAGTCTATATTTATCATTGATTTTGCTTTTGTTCTATCCATCAATCCATCTTCTCCCATTCTCATTTGAGACGGGACAGGAACTTGTTTCATTAAACTTATTATTGTTGTAGACATATTTTCAAATTCCTTTTACATATTTTGATATTGTGGACCATCGGCACCATATGGAGTCATCCATGTGATAGCATCGTTGGGTGATTTTATATCGCAAGTTTTACAATGCACGCAATTTTCTGAATGAATCTTTAAAGCATAATTCCCTTTTCTATCAACATATTCTTCATAAACATCTGCTGGACAAAAATACTGACTTGCTGTTCCATACTGCTTTATATTTATCTCACTATAGCTCTCCAAATCTTCTACATGTAGATGTATTGGTTGGTCTTCTGCGTGAAAAGTACCAGAGTAAAACACACTTGTATCTTTATCAAAAGTCAATCTCTTGTCATAGTCTAGCTTGCCCTTAAACCTATTTTTAAACGGCAGCCCTTTAAACTCATGAGTCTTCTTTAAAGTTGCATTATCTTTTTCTAGTTTTGGAACGAACAGACAAGCTCCTTTTGTTAAAAGCTGGACTCCAAACTGTATGCCTCCTAAAATTAGCCCTCTAGTCATAACTGCTCTAAAATTTCTAACAGGGTACATTTCTTTTTTAATTCTACTATTATCTATATATTCTTTATATTTTGAGAGACTCTTATCGCTTGTATCATTTGTTTCTAAGGCTGTTAGTATAGTTTTTGCGGCACATATTCCAGAAGTAACTGCAAGATGAATTCCTTTTAATGCTGGCATAGCAACAAGCCCTGCTGAATCCCCTACTATTAAAACATTATCAGTATAAGTTTTTGGAATAGAGTTCCATCCACCCTCAGGTAATGCTTTAGCACCAAACTCTATAATACTACCACCTTTTAAAATGTTTCTAACAAAAGGATGTTGCTTATACACTTGCATTAAACCATGTGGGTCAAGAGTTGGATCAACATAATCAAGTCCAACAACAAAGCCAAGCGCAACTTTATTGTCTTTTAATCCATATATAAAGCCACCACCAAACTCCTCATTTACATTTAAAGGATATCCAAAGGTATGATAAATTTCACCTGCTTTTATATTTCCCTCAGGCACAGACCATAGCTCTTTAATTCCCAAAGAATAAACTTGAGCATTTGAATCTTTTCTCATATCAAATCTACTTTTGAGCTGTTTTACAAGAGAACCTCTTAAGCCTTCAGCTAAAACTATAACTTTTGCTTTTACAAAACTGCCTTCTTGATAATTCTTTTGTTTTACACCATGTTCATTAAGTCCAGTATCACCTGTTTTTATACCAACCACTTTATCATTTTCATAAAGTAAATCACGAACAGAAAAACCAGTATATACTTCAACCCCTTTTGATTCTGCAAGCTCTGCTAAATATTTACATATTTGACCAAGCGATGCTATTTTATTTCCTATGTTATTCATATAAGGCAGGTGAAATGGTAGTTTGAAAGAGTTGTTCTGTGATAATTTTAACGTCGCATCTTGCGTTACTTCACAGTCAAAAGGGAGATTTTCAAACTCCTCTTTGCTTAGAAGTTCGCTAAAGGCATCAGTTTTAATAATTGCACCAGACAATATATGGGCACCTACGCTATTGCCTTTTTCAATAACCATAATTTTTTTGTTTTTTCCAGCTTTTTTAAGTTCATCTGCTAGATAAATAGCTGTACTAAGTCCAGAGGGGCCAGCCCCAACAATCAAGACATCGGCATAAAGCATGTTATGGTTATCCATATTATCTCCAATACTTATTATCATATACTTGAAATCATATCTAAAGTATGTATTAATAGCTATATTGGAGGGTAATTTTTTTTTACTTTATTGAAAATGTGTTATAAAGTAACATAATATTAAAATATTTTTTTGTTGTTATAAATAGATGACTTTTTAAATTTTATCGCCATTTTTAGTCACTATCCACAAAGCATGAACCACGCCAGGGATAAAGAAAATTAACGTCAAAATAAGATTTATCCAAAAGGCAGGCATAATCCCTTTTTTTAAAAACACAGCAACTGGTGGCAAAAATATTGAAAGTATAATCAAAACCAATTTACTCATAAAAACTCCTTATTTAATCTTTGATTTTAAAGTTTGTAAAAATGCAACCACATCGTCTAAACTCTTTTGATCTAGCCAGTCATATGATGGCATTGTAGAAACTCTATTACCATTATTGTTTAGATTATACCATGGAAAACTTCTCTCTGCATTAGTTTTGTATTTAGATACCACTACTGCACTTGGGTTCACTATGGATTCCACCAAATACTCTTTTGTTGAGTAGCCTCCTATTTCAGAAAGATTTGGAGCCATAAAATTAGGTGCCATATTTGTATTTGCATACCTATGGCATGCAGCACAATTATCAAGTACTATTTTTTTACCACTACGAACATCCCCCTTTGCACTACTAGTGAGTATGTTGATGAGCTTTTCTCCGCCATCTTTTGCAACTAGCTTTACTCCAAGCCAAGAGCTAATCAGTTTAGATTCTCCTGTCTCATTTTTATCACCATCCCAGACGGCAAAAGAGATAGGAAATGAACCTTTATCTATATCTAAATAAGATGATTTTAATGGTAGTGACAGTGTTCCTCTCCAAAAGCCATTTTTGTAAAGCATTTGCATCTTGCCAACAACACTATTGTTTTTTATTTGAGTCATAGACTCAAAACCTTCGCTCACAAATACTTTTTGATACTCTGGCACATCTTCTTCAGTGATTTTATTTATAATGCTTATAGTGTTATCTGCCTCACCAAATATATCGACATCTATATTTGGCTCATATATAGTGCCGGTCGCTTTTTTAACTTCTATAACAACCGCTCTTTTTTTACTACCCATCCCAATATATGGCAACTTAGTAGCGTCATTAAATTTGATTGGAAACTGCATTGCATATCCATCACCATAAACATCTAAATGATATCCATCTTGAACATTTTTATTAACATCCCTCCACTTCAAAAGAAATGAAATATTATCTCCATCATAAATTGCTTTTACTCTAACCATCTTTGGACTATATGTTGTGTTTGTTTCACTAGATTTCATCGTAGTTTGTGGATAAAGGATAATAGTTTGGTAGCCAGTACTTATCCACGCTTTTGAAGTTGGGCCTGCATTAGATACATTGCCTGGTACCTTTACGGCTTGTATAATCCCACTAGCAATGAGAAAATTACCCAAAAGTCCAACAATAAATATAATTTTTGCTAATCGGTACATAATAACTCCATAAACTAAATATAGTGTATTTTATATGTTATTGACTTAACAACGTGTAAAACTAAGAATTATTGTACCATTATGAAAGATAAATTAATCGAAATGAAGAATATTAAAAGAAAACTAGAAGAGATTTAATACCCCTTCTAGTTTATGTATAGATTAGTATCTATATCTTAAATAAGCTCTTATGTTTGAAGCTGACTTAACTGCACCTGGAGTTGTATCAACATCCATTGGTGTTCCTGTTGAACCAAAGAACATATCGCTACCAGTATAGTCATAATTTATATATGTATATCTTAGTTGCGCTGTTAGATTATTACCTAACAATGGTAAATTATAATATGCTTCATAAGCATCACCACGAGTTGCAAGCTTAGATCCGATTAAAGTATCTTCCCCATAAGTATAACTTCTCCAGTATTTACTTCCATGGTTATATTCAAATCCCCATCTTGCATCTTCAACTAATAAACATGGAATATTTAGACCTACATAGTATGATGTACCTGTTTCTTTATCTGCACTACCTAGCATTTCAGTAGAATTTGGGATAACAGCACCTGTCATTGGATCTATAGTTCCATGAGTTCCTTTTGGATCTGTTGTACTCCATGCAAATGAAGCAAAGAAGATAGTATCATCTAAGAAATCATTAATCTCATCACCAATTCCGTTAACTTGAAGTGACAATGCCCCTCCTGTCATATCACCAACATCTACTAGGTTTGCATTATACCCTTTGGTTGGGTCAGCAGGGTCAACAAATGAAAAACTAGAACCCATCATATTCCATCCCATAAAGTAATTTCCCATTACTTTGTATTGCCCATCATCATAAAATTGCATTAATAGGCCAGCTAAATCCATATTTGCAGAGTCCCAATTACTTTGAACATATGGAGTTTGTGTTGCACTAGGATATACTGCTGTCATTACTGGATATCCTGTAAATCCTGGGTATTTTGCATCTGCGTTAGAATTACCTCTACCTAAACAAATCTTTGCGTAAAAACCAGAAAGCCCAGATAATTTTTCAAAATCAAACTTAAAACTAGCTCCATCAAATTCCATATTTATATTATGCCCTATCGGTGAGGCTGCATGATCATTATCATCTCTTAAGTTTGATAAAAACCCATCAACAGATGGTCGTCTACCAAAACTAACAGTATAAGGAACTTTACCCATATCTCCCATATATAAAAAGTATGCTTCTTTTAATCTTATATTTGCATCTCCACTAGGCGTTTCATTTGCATACCAATCCATATTTTGAAAGCCATTAATTGCTGGTGCACTATTCCTACCAAAAGCTTTATACATACCTAGTGCTCCTCTAAAAATCAAATCATCTCGTGGCTGTGCAGCCATATTTAGAGTTAGTTTATTAGTCCAAATACCATTACTAGCATCTTCAGCAACTTGCCCCATCATATTAGGTGATTTATTAACTTTATAGTCTACAAAATCATAAGCTGTTCTAAAATCAACACTAAACTTTATATTATCTCCAGCATCATGTGCTTTCACTTCTAAAATTTGTTTTTTTAGTGCATCATAATTTACTTTTGATTGAGCTTCTTTAAGCTCAGACATTTGTGCCTTCAAAGCATCTATTTCTGCCCTTAACGAATTGTCACCTGCAATTGCAGATGTAGCCAATGTTGCGCCAATCAACATCGGAGCGATAAACTTCTTCATATTCTTTCCTTAAATAATTTAGGTCTTTTTTTAAGTCACACACTTTACGACTAGTAAGCCAATCTTAAATCAATAAGACGACAACATTCACAATCAGATAATAAATATCTTACAAATGAATACCCTTTCATTTCATTTCCTAAATAATACCTAAATAAATATTAAATAGAATTTAAATTTGCGATAATTGTTAATTTTTTTTTACTTTTATTGCAATTTAAGCGAATTTAGGTAAAAAATATTAAATAAAATAGAATAATATAGTAAAAAGAGCTGTATAAGTTAAATTGTCTAGCTATACAAAAAGGGGTGCAATCTAATATCCTAACAAAAGACTAAGATAAAATTAAATTAAGGAAAAATTATGAAGAAAAAGATTAAAAATAACGAACCCGGCGGCGACCTACATTTCCACAACAGTAAGCTGCAGTATTATCGGCGATGAAGAGCTTAGCTTCTTGGTTCGAAATGGTACAAG
>Ga0256840_1000502_pt1 | contig 39924 bp, 33 predicted proteins | sample 355202metaG_FD_185969 | JGI IMG/M metagenome (GOLD analysis project Ga0256840, IMG submission 185969) | Hydrothermal vent microbial communities from Mid Atlantic Ridge, Atlantic Ocean - 355-202 | ecosystem: Environmental > Aquatic > Marine > Hydrothermal vents | place: Atlantic Ocean: Mid...
GATCTCTAGCAGGATGCCATTCGGGTGTGTTTAAAGCTTCAAAATTGTAGTAAGAAGTTTCTATTTCAGGCCCTTCAACAACCTTAAAGCCCATTTTGCTGAATACCTCAACGCATTCTTGAGTTATCTGGGAAATGGGATGAAGTTTTCCAAAGCTCCTACGAGCTCCAGGTAATGTGAGGTCTATCGATTTTTCTACGATCTCACGTTGTTTTTCTAATCTCTTTAGTTCGCGAATTTTCTCTGACAACAAAGATTCTATTTCGCGTTTTGCATCGTTCAAAATTTTTCCAAATTCGGCGCGTTTTTCGGGGGGAAGCTTTTTGATCTCCTTAAATTTTGACTTGAGCATGCCATTTTTCCCAAATACATCAACCCTTATCTTTTCAGCTTCCATAAGAGTTTTCAAATTCTCAATCTTCTCTTTTATAGATTTTATGAATATTTCCCTTATCTCTTCCATCACGTTCCTCCGTCTCACTCGTGGATTTGTTGAAAAATTATAACACGCTGAGACCTAAAATATTCTTTTCTTCCGGATTTTGGGCAAGATGGTAATATTCATGCACAACGTGAGTACTACAAATAAGATATCATTCGAAAAACACTAAAAAAACGAGAAAAAGATAGCACAGCCTGTGTAGAGGTCAATATTAGTTGTTAATGGTCTCTAACCTGCTGTAATCGGATTTGACAAGAATAAAAAGTAGTTTTATAATTAATTAAGTAATTTATTTAATTAATTAGGAGAATTTTTATGATCAACAACCATTCTTCATATGCAAATACAAAAGAAGTTTTATACACTTTAATATGCAGATACCAACCAATTGCTCGAAGTGATGTAGCTAACATAGCTGGGTTAACTAGAGCTTCTGTTTCCAACATCGTAAAAGAGTTCTTAGAACTCGGACTTGTTGAAGAAAGTGACAAAGTAGGTAAAAATGTTGGAAGGAAAAAGATCTTGCTGAAAGTTAATGAGCAAAACGCCCATGTGATCGGTATAGATGTAGGGCGTAGAAACATAGTTGCCACTATTTATAACGCCGGGGGAAAGATGCTAAAAACCGAAAGGTCTTCTTTTCCTTACGTAAAAACTCTTCGTGAAAATGTCAATGATACAAAAAAATTGTTAGACAAACTCCTCATATGGGCACATTTAAAAAAAATTCAGATTGACGCCATAGGAATAGGAGTTCCGGGTCCAGTCGATCCCAAAAACGGCATCGTGTATTCAGCTCCTCACTTTCGAAAAAATGAAACCGTAAATATAAAGAAAATAATGGAAGAAACTTACAAAATTCCAACATTTGTGGAAAGAGATGCAAATGCAGCTGCTTTGGGAGAACAGTGGTTTGGCATAGGGAAAAAACATGACTCTTTTGTCTATCTGTTATTAGTTGAAGGAATAGGAGCAGGCATGATTGTGGATGGAAATCTCTACCGTGGCTCGCATGAACTTGCTGGAAAAGTTGGAAAATTTGTCTTTCCCAAAATAGGTGATAGCGGAGAAATCTGTATCCTTGAGGAATTTGGTAGTGAAATATCAGCTCTTAACATTGCAGAAGAGAATGCCAAAAAAACTCGAATGGGCTATCTGAACAGCATTATGCAGAAAAGGCCCTTAAACATCGACGATTTGATCAATGGATTCAAAGCAAAAGATCCTGTTGCTATTAAAGTCGTAGACGTGATGACCTATTACACGGCAATAACCGTATCAAACCTCGTGCTTCTTGTGGATCCCAATTTAATTGTCATAGGAGGAGACTTCATCAAAGTAGGGTCTCATTTTGTGGAACAAGTGCAAGAAAAAGCCAAAAAGATTCTTGGCGAACGCCCTTTAGCTGATCTAAAAGAATCTCCAATATACGATCTGTCCATATCCCTTGGAGCCGCGACAAGAGCGATCTCGGAAGTAGTGTCAATGAAATTAACGGGTCTGAAAGGTAAACGTTTCTGAATGTCTTTCAATAATAATGGAGGTGCAAAGAATTGATAGATTCACTTGAAACGCTCATCATCGTCCCAACTTATTGGACATATGAAGAAGGGGAAAAGGGACATGAAAACATCATCTACGATCATCCCACACCTTTGAATCAAAACGGAACTTTGTCGCGTTTACTTGAAAGTTTGAAAATAATTGATGGCAAATTCGGAGTGTTAGTAATCAGCGCAGCCAGTAACTTTGAATTGAAAGAACAGGTTGAGACTAAAGTTGACAAAATCATTGAACCTTTCAAGGAAATCTTTTCAATTGCTCAATTCTCATTCAGTGATCTGGAGATTCTGAGAGAACGGCTGAACAAATTGGGAATCAAAAAGAAAATGGTTAGTCTTGAAGGATATGGGAACATACGTAACATTCAACTGATCTTGGCACAAATAACTGGTGCCCAAGTGGTTGTCGGATTAGATGATGACGAAATAGTTACAGACAAAGACTATTTGAAGAAGATATGGGAATTTATTGGAAAAGAACATGATGGAAAATTTGTGGGAGGTATTGCAGGCTTTTACCGTAACAAAGAAGGAAGTAATAAGGTATCAAAAGGTGAAACAAAAAGCAAGAATATCTTCGATAACAAACTCAACATTATGGATAAAGCCGTTGAAATAATAGAGAAAAAACAGGATCGATTAGTAGAAACGAATTTCGTGTACGGTGGAAACATGGTGATCCATTGTCAAGTATTTCAGAATATACCTTTTGATCCTTACATAAGCCGTGGCGAAGATATAGATTATCTTATCAACGCACGAATGGCCGGTTACCACTTCTTCATTGATAAAGAACTTTTCATAGTCCATCTTCCACCTCCTTCAGGCTTTCATCTTCAGGAAGACGTTAAAAGGTTTATCTATGAAAAAGGAAAGCTTGACAAAACAAAAGAGATGCCGGAATTAAATCCAGTTCTCGCCGAGTCTTTGGAACCATATCCAGGACTCTTTCTACATGAAAATTTAGAAGCACGGAGCCTTGAAGTTATTAACAAGTACAACTTGTCACAGAAAATCTTGGAAGACGCTAAAAATTACACACAAGAAATGCTTCCTCGATATTTTAATTTTCAAAAAGAATGGCCACATCTTATGGAAGTTCTACGAGACGACGTGATGCTAAAAGAATGGTTAAAACACAAAATGGAGGTTTTATAAATGAACCTTACCCGGTATGAGAAAAATCCCATAATAACGCCACGAGGTTATGATTGGGAAGCTCTGGAGACTTTTAATCCGGCCGCCGTGTACGTAGATGGCAAGATTCATGTGCTTTATCGCGCCACTGGAGATTATCAAAATTATATTTCACGGTTTGGTCATGCCGTATTCGATAAAGAACTGAATTTGATCGAACGAGATGATGAACCATGTTTCGAGCCTAATACGAGAGTTTGGTGGGAAAGATCTGTTGAAGATGCGAGGATAACCGAGATTGACAATGAGTTGTACATGACTTACGTTGTTACAATCACACCGGCCCCTCCTGGAAAAGTACGACTTCGTTTAGGTATTCCCAATTCGCCACAGGTGATAACACGTATCGGACTTGCTAAGGTTAGCAAAGATTTTAAAAAATTCACCAGACTTGGAACCATTACACCACAAAACGCCGATGAGAGGGATACTGTTCTTTTTCCGGAAAGGATTAACGGAAAAATCGCCGCCTTACACAGACCTTCAATGTGGATAGGATCGAATTACGGCCCAAAGCGCCCTGGTATATGGTTTGCGTATCTTAACGAGCAAAACTGGACGATGTCCGATCACAAGTTCGTAATGGAGTCGGAGGAAAGTTGGCAATCTTACAAGATAGGTTCGGGATGTCCCCCTATAAAAACAGAAAAGGGATGGCTGTTACTCTTTCACGGTGTCGATGATGAACGTGAATATAGAGCTGGAGCCGCTCTTTTGGATCTAAACGAACCCTGGAAGGTTATTGCACGAACCAAGGACCCGATTATGGTGCCAGAGGAAATCTACGAAGTGGAAGGTGATGTTCCAAATGTTGTTTTCCCTGAAGGTGCAGTGGTAATAAATGATGAACTCGTCATATTCTACGGTGGAGCCGACAAAGTTTGTTGTGTGGTTAAAGTAGGATTAGACGAATTAGTCAACGAGTTACTACATTAAGCAGGGCGTTTCTATATTCGCCCTTATATTTTAAGTGAAAGGAGATGAAAAAAAGAATTTTAATTAAAGGCAACTCTAAATTTACTCTATTTTTAATTACGGAGGTGTGGTAAATGTTTAGAAAGTTGACAGTTTTGTTGGTGACGTTAGGTTTAATTGGAATGCTCGTCAGCGCGGCTACTCTGGTAACCCCTACACACATAGGTTCGTACAACGCTCCTATCTCTATAACAATGGATTTGCTCCCTCAGTATTCCATGCAAGCTGTAAATCCAGCGCGGCAACAGTATCTGAAAAAGGCATACGAAGAATGGATAAGGAAAAATCCTGATGTGCAAGTATATTTTCAGATCATATCAGGCCCTGCAGCTATGGCCAAATTACTTACTCAAGCTCGAAGTGGAACAGCACCAGATGTTTCACAGGTTGACTCTTTTGTTCTGCCAAGATTTTATCCCTATCTCCAACCTTTAAATAAATACTTCACAAGTGACGAAATAAGTGATCTGCTTCCTTATTGCCAAAAGGGAATGATACATAACGGGCAATTAAAAGCATTGTGGTTTACGACGGATGCACGCGTACTATATTACAGAAAGGATCTAATTTCAAAACCACCAAAAACGTGGGCTGAACTTTTTGAATTGGGAAAGAAATTGAAAAAAGAACATCCTGACATGAATGTTTTCATGTATCCTGCAGGCAAAAATGAAGCGACTATAATATGCCTGATGCCACTTTTCTGGGCTCAAGGCGGGAAACTTGTAGATACAAATGGTAAGCCCGTATTCAATGAAGGTAAGAATCGCGAATACATGCTAAATCTTTTGAAATTCTTGAAAGAAACTGTCGATAGCGGTATCACTCCTGAACGTGTAGACGCAATTACAGCTGAAGCTCAATTAAATCAGGATGTTGCTGCCGGAAACGTCGCAATGTTCATCGGAGGAAATTGGCAAGTTAAACAAATGGAAAACCTTTTGGGCACGGCAACTTTTAATAAAGAATGGGGTGCCGCTCCACTTCCACAAATAAGAGATAACATAGAATCAACAGGAGTTGGAGGATGGACATGGGGAATATTCACCAAAGATCCCGCAAAACAAGCAGCGATAATTCGAATGGTCAATGCGATTTATTTCGGCTCACACGGCATGTTCGGTTGGACTAAGGCTGCCGGTTATATGCCCACAAGGGAAAGCGTGTACAAAGACTATGCCTATTACGCAACAAACCCATGGATGCAAAAATTCCTTTCCATAATGAAATACGGCAGACCAAGACCTGGATTTGCAATATATCCAACAATCTCTACAAATCTTCAAGTGGCTATTTCCAGTGTTGTTAGCGGCATTTCATCACCTCAAGAAGCGTTGGATACTGCTTGGAAGAATGTTATGGAAGAATACAATCGCATGAAATAAGGATATTTTGGTAGACATTTAGGGAAGGAAGTTTTCTTCCTTCCCTAAAATTAAAAAAGTCAAGGTGATTTAACAATGAAAAATGATATATCAAAAAAAGAAACGTGGGCATGGTTATGGATCCTTCCAGTTATAGCCATCTTATCTCTGTTCTACGTGGTTCCTATTGTAAAGGTTGGACTTTACAGCTTTACGAACGCATCTTTCTTCGGAGGTAAATTTCACTACACGTTGAACACATATGGATTTTTGTTTTCATCAGGCACTTTCTGGATAATGTTAAAAACAACATTGCTTTTCGTTATAGCGAGTGTAATATTCCAATTCTTATTAGGTTTTTCTATATCGCTCGCCCTTGTTGATGGAGAGAACAGGAAACTCTTAGGAACAACGTTTGTACGCACAGCCGTTCTCTCTGCATGGGTAATACCGGGCGTGGTAATAGGTATTGTATGGAAGTTGTTACTCACCGGAGCAAGTTATGGGATTCTTAATTATTATATAAAAGTATTAACCGGGTACGCAATTCCGTTTCTTTCTTCTCCAACTTGGGCTTTAGTTTCAATTATCATAGCGAATGTCTGGAGAGGTACTGCGTTCAGCATGATAATTCTCTATGGTGGCTTAAAGCAGGTACCCCAAGAACTGTATGAAGCAGCACAAATAGATGGTGCATCTGCGTGGAAGAGACTTATACACGTTACCATCCCCCAACTAAAACAGGTAATATTCATAAATCTGGCGTTGATAACTATTTATACTTTCAATACATTCGACATGATAATGGCTTTAACGGGTGGAGGCCCGGGCAGAGCCACTGAGGTCTTGTCAATATACAGCTACGATTCTGTATTCGAGCGATGGGCATTATCACAAGGAGCTGCTTCTGCGATAGTGTTGTTGGTGATCAATCTGATCATTGTGATCTTCTATTACAGAACAATGAAAGTGGGTGAAAACAATGCATAACCGCAGAAAAGAACTGTACAGAAATATCCTTCTGTATTCGATCTACGCATTAGTTATAATTTTCTTCCTCTTTCCAGTTTTGTGGGCTCTCTCACTTTCATTTCGTTCATTAAAAGATGTGTTCAGATATCCTCCACATTTGATACCATCACATTTCACTTTCGAAAATTACACTACGGTTTTCAATACGAGCCTTATAAAGACATATCTTATAAATTCGTCAATATACGTTCTATTCACCGTAATTGGAACTATAATACTGTCTGTACCTGCTGCCTATGCGTTCTCGAGAATGAGAAACAAGGCAAAAGGACCACTTTTGATTATCATTCTGGCGTTTCAGATGATCTCTCCTTTGATCATAGCAATACCTATCTATGGTTATTTTCAACAGCTTCATTTACTCAACAATTATTTAGGAGTTATCATCGCATACATTGCGATTCAATTGCCATTCGCAACATGGCTTATGAAGGGATATTTCGATACTATTCCCATAAGTATCGAAGAGGCGGCCAGGATCGATGGTTGTACAAGATTTCAGTCCTTGATTAGAGTCGTCTTGCCTCTTTCGCTACCTGGGTTGGCAACTGCCTTGATATTTACCGTTATTCAAAGTTGGGGACAATTTCTAATACCATTTATTCTTCTAAGTAATTCAAGGCTTTTCCCGATAACTCTTGGTTTGTATCAATATCAAGTATCGGAAAGTATACACACTAATTTCATAGCATCTGCGAGTATAATAAGCATAATTCCAGCAATATTAATATTCCTAATCCTTCAAAAATTCATCGTGAAAAGTCTAACGAGAGGAGCGGTAAAAGGCTAATGGACAAAATTCGTATTCACATCATCTCTCACACACATTGGGATAGAGAATGGTACTTAAGCAGTGATTACACAAATAAATGGCTCGTGCCTTTTTTTGACAAACTATTTTCTTTATTTGAATCAAATAAAAATTACAAATTCGTCCTTGATGGTCAAATGCAAATGATAAATGATTATTTGTCCCAGTTTTCGTCTGACGATCGTGAAAAGAAAGTGGCACTCCTTCAAAAATATGGAAAAGAAAAGCGTCTTTTTTTTGGTCCATATTGGTCACAAATAGATTGGCGGATAGCCGGCTCTGAGTCGACTGTACGAAATATCCTAATTGGTCATAAATTTGCTCAAGCGTATGGCAATTTCATGAACGTTGGCTGGCTCTTGGACGATTTTGGCCAGATTGGCCAAATTCCTCAGATACATAAGTTAGCAGGCATAAACTCTTTATTCGTTTGGAGGGGTGTAAGCTTTCCGGATGATAATGTAAAATCTGAATTTCTTTGGCAAAGCCCAGATGGCTCAAAAGTGATCGCATCCTACTTCCTTAACAGCTATCGAAATTTGATGGGATTAACCACCTATCCTGAAATCGCTTCTCACAGAGTAAAAAACGAAGTAAAAAAGATGGAAAAATTTTTGGTAAGTCCCAACGTGTTACTCATGAATGGATATGACCTCGATAATCATCCTGAAGATCCCTTTGAAGTAATAAAAACTAATAGACGAAAAGAAAAATCTATTTTCCAGTCCAGTCCCATGGAATACATTAATGAAGTCCAAAAAAACAATCCACAACTTGAACTATTAAAGGGAGAGTTACTTTCAGGAAGATACCTATCTGTTTTCCCTGGAACACTTTCTTCACGTGTATATCTAAAGATGTGGAATTATCTTTGTGAATACATGCTGACAAAATTGGTAGAGCCAATTGGTGCAATGGCTTGGTATTTCACAGGTTCCTATCCTCATGATGACGTTGAAGAATTATGGCGACAACTCATAACCAATGAAACACATGACAACATATCAGGAGTGTGCGTAGATCAAATTCATGTACAAATGGAAAAACGATACGAAAAATTGATGAACAACGCAAAAAAAACCTTACAAAGTTTACTTTCATCCATCGTCGGGAAATTTCCAAAGGATTCAACTATTGTTTTCAACACGAACCCTTTTTCAATTACGCTTCCTTTGGAAGTAAACGACGAAATTGTAACTCTTAAGGACATTCCTCCTTTAGGATACAAAGTGATGCAAAAAATCACGACACATAAAATATCCTACAAAGCACAAGAAATCAAGGAGTTTTCTTGGGAAAACGATTTTTACCGTGCTTCGATCAATCCAAACGGTACGCTCAATGTATACGATAAAGTCTCTGAAACGTGGTACAGAAATGTTGGTTACTTTCACGATGAAGGTGATGCAGGTGATGAATACAATTACTCACCACCATTACAGGACAAGATCTTTACAAATCAAAATCGTGTTGCTAAAGTCCATCTCTTGTACAAAACACCCGTTGCTGCTAAAGTAGGAGTGGAAACCCAGATGGACGTGCCGGAGTCCTTAGATAGAGACAAACGTTCAGATAAAAAAGTGACTCTGCCAATTATGTACGAGATTTTGTTCGATACCACTCCTTTGATCAAATACCACTTGATCGTGAAAAATGTTGCACGTGATCACAGATTAAAGATGGCCTTTCCCGCTGGCATTAAAAACGGGGAAATTATTGCAGAGATGCCATTTGAGTACGTTAAAAGGCCCGAGTATATAAATAATTCAAAACCGATACCACAAAATTTGCAAAGATTGTTGATAGGAGCAAGAGAATGCGAAAAAGAGTACACTTTCCCGATGAAAGATTTTGTTGCTATCACCGATGACTCAAAGACGTTTAGTGTTATGACAAAAGGGTTGTCAGAATATGAAGTAAGAGAAGATACATTATTCATAACTCTTCTAAGAGCTGTTGAATGGATAGCACGAAGTAATTTAAAAACAAGAATTGGTGACGCTGGACCTGCCATGTATACTCCAGATGCACAATGTTTGAGGGAAATGAATTACGAAATCGGGCTCTTTGTGGGAAAGGGAAACATCCAGCGTTCTAATCTTACAAAGTGGGTACAAGTATTCCACAATCCACCAATGATCGTGAAAATAGGTGAGAGCGCCGGTAAAGAAGTTAGAGGTTTTTCTCTTTTGGATCTCAAAGACACGAATCTAAAATTAACAGTGGCAAAGATCGCTGAAGACGCAGATGGCGTCGTAGTTCGCCTTTTCAATCCCTACGACGAAACCATATCTTTAGAACTTCCAAAGACAAATGCAAGAATTTTCAAAGTTGACTTGTTGGAAAACACTGTGGCAGAAGTGCCAGAAAAACTAAAAGTTACTCCCCATGAAATCATTACTTTGAAATTCAAAATACCTCACCGTGACGAACAATATCCCGCTTCTTCATTTCAATTGCTTACCCCAAAGATTGACTCACCTGTCAGCGAAAAAAAGGCAGATTTCCAGGATCCAAAAATTTTGAAGCTTTTGAAGAATAAAAGAAACGAACTTTTAAATCATCTTGAACATCTGAAATTCGCACTTAACGATGATGATGGATTGGAATATCACGAAAGAATGTTTGAATTCCTTTGCACAGAAAGAACTTGCCTTGAAATTGATCTTTCCATTCTTTTAAATGAGGAAATCACCGCAAAGGGCGAGAAAAAAGAAAAGTTAAAAAAGCGGATTGAAGAAGTTGGCCTTCGTTTGAACGACTCAAGGATAAAAAGAAGAGCTTACGAATACGTGTTGGATTATTGGAAAACGGTACTGAAAGATTGAGTCCTTTGGAAGGTGAAAAGATGATGCTAATATCAAAAGAGTTTAAATTCGACGCCGCGCACAATCTCGTTCACTATCATGGCAAATGTGAAAAACTCCACGGCCACACTTACAAATTGAGAGTTACTCTTGAAGGAACACCTGACAAAGAGGGAATTGTCTTCGATTTTGCGGAGTTGAAAAAAATTGTGAATGAACTTGCCGTGTCAAAACTTGATCATTCTTACATCAACGAAACGATAAAACAGCCCTCGGCTGAAAACATAGCTCTGTGGATATGGAACAGGATAGAAGAACCTTTAAAAGGCCCAAATTACCATTTGTATGAAGTGAGAATTTGGGAAACTGAAACTTCTTTCGTCACTTATAGGGGAATTTAAAAAACAAAACAACCGCCCGTTCTTAACAAAGTAGGCGGTTGTGTGATTTTATGTTTCTATTCTCTCAGAAGTAGTAGAAAAATCCAGAAGCCCAGTCAAAACTGAGTGGAAAAGTTTCTTCTCCAAATGTAAGTGCTGCACCTAAAGCTGCATATGACATGACTTTTCCCATAAGGCCAGGCAGCTGGCTTTCAAAGTTTATGAACAGCGCAGGGCCTATAAAAGCTCCGAAAGCAGAATAGCTACCCCAAAATTCAACACTTCCAGAAGCTACGGCTCCATATCCTATGTCCAACTTCCCTATTTTTTTGTTTTCCGCCGTTGTTCCCAAATCTGTGGTGTATATATTTCCAAGTTTCATTCCGCCACCAACTGTAAGTCCAAGTGGAAATGAGATTCCAGCATACGCAAAAGTGTTATTCCCAAGTTCTGTTCCAAGAGAGATTGCACCCCATCCAATTATGTCGTAGGTAACACCGATCATGATTCCAAATCCCACACTTCCCACTACGATCGTAACAACTGCAAGAGCTATCAGACTTTTTTTCACCGAAAATCCCCTCCTTATAATTGTGTGTAAGATACATGAAAATTATAACATACACATTGAATATCAATCAAATATTTCAAAATCAATCACATTTCAAGATCCACTCCGACTCAACTTCGATTATGATATAATTTCCACGTTGAAAAACAAGGAAGGGAGGAAGCCGCTAACTCAAAGGGCGCACCTTTTGAAAAAAGTATTAACACTCTTGCTCTTTATTATAGGAGTTTCTGTATTGTCTTTTGCAGGGATGCTTCATATCATCGCCGGTAATATCAGTTCCAAGCTTGGAGGCAGTACGATGACGATCTCAAGTGCAAAGATCGTCATTGGAGATACAACTATCATAGCAACAACAATCGTTGTATCAGGTAAAAAAAGTGCGAATGGAGGCGTGAATTGGACAAGCGCTGATGCAATTGGTAATGTGACTGTCATACTAAAAGACGCAACAGCGACGGCAAAGGGAATGCACTACAATTTGAAGACAGACAGCGGAACTTTTGACGAAGATGTTTTCATGACTATTGCAGCAAGCAAAGGAAATATCACCATTCAGGCATCTAAGATGAATTTTGATACCAAAACAGATCTCTACACCGGTCAAGGAAGCCCTGTCATTATCAAGAAAGGTGAAACTCATATAGAGGGTAAACTTTTTACTTATAATGGAGAAAAAAAGACATTCATCGTTGAAAAAGACGTTTATCTCTATAACACCAAAAATAAGCAAAAGGCATGGGCAGATGAGTTGATGATGAACACAGCAGATAATTCGATCAGCCTTAAGCACGTGAAAATGGAGATAACACTTGGGAGTTAAAATACAAAGTAAAATTAAGAAGGGAGTGTTTTTAGTGGTCAAAAATGTCGATGAAATTTTAGAAACCGCCAAAAGAATAGAGGAAAGTTCCTACAATTTTTATACGAATGCTCAAAAAATTGTGCCCCTGCCTTATCTCAAGGATCAGCTCAAAGAACTTGCAGAGATGGAAATAGACCATAGGAAAAAAATAGAAGCCCTAATAGAAGAGGGACCAGAAAAAGTTGCTAAAGATATAATCATAGAACGAATTCAGGACATGAAACTCAGTGATTATCTCATGCCGTCTAAAATAAATTCAAAAGCGAACTATCAAGATATTCTTATAACTGCTATGAAGCGAGAGGATCTAACTCACCAATTCTACCAAAATTTGCTGAGAGCTGCCAATTCTGATGATCTTCGTAAGATTCTCGAGTACCTCTCAATAGAAGAGCTAAAACACAAGAATAAACTTCAATTTTTGTACGACGATATAGTATACAAAGAAAACTGAAAGTGAGGAGGTGGCTTCTCCGAAATACCGGGGAATAAAAATGGGTGATTTGATGATTTCAAGAAGGGCTCAAGCGGTGCCGGCATCTCCGATAAGAAAACTTATCCCATACTCAGATGAAGCAGAAAGTAAGGGGATACATGTCTATCATCTTAACATCGGTCAGCCGGATTTGGAAACTCCGAAGATATATTTTGACAGAATTCGATCTTTCAAAGGTACAGATGCTTACACAAATTCTGCTGGACTCATGGAATTAAGAGAAAAGTTTGCTAAATACTATAAAAAGTGGCAAATTCCTTTTGAAAAGGACGAAGTGATAGTGACAGAAGGCGGGAGTGAAGCTGCTATATTTGCCATCGCTGCTGTTGCAGACCCAGGAGATGAAATAATAGTCATAGAACCATTCTACGCTAATTACAAGGCATTCGCTGCCATGTTAAACGTGAAACTTATTCCGGTCACTTCCCGCACCGAAAATGGATATGAGATGCCTCCAATATCAGATTTTGAAAAGGTGCTGACTTCTAAAACAAAAGCAATACTTTTTCCAAATCCTGGAAATCCTACAGGAGCTGTTTACACACCTGAAAAGTTGAATGAAATTGTGAATTTTGCAGTTAAACACGATCTATACGTGATTTCTGACGAAGTTTACAGAGAAATAACATTTGATGGCCTTAAAGCACATTCAACTATGGAATTTGGTAATTACAACAACCTTATAGTCATCGATAGCTTGTCCAAGCGCTTCAACGTATGCGGAGCAAGAATTGGAGCGCTTGCCACTAAAAACAAAGCCATTTTTAATAACGTACTGAAAATGGCCATGATGCGACTCTCCCCTAATCGTTTATCTCAATATGGCGCTGTAGGTCTTTTCGAATTGGATGATTCGTACTACAAAGCAATGGTTGATGAATACCAAAAGCGACGTGATATTGTTTATGACGAATTGTCTAAAGTTCCTGGAATTGTGTTGTCAAAACCACAAGGTGCCTTTTACTTTGCCGCAAAGATTCCTGTTAATGATGCGGAAGAATTTGTAAAATGGATGCTTACCAGTTTCTCAGTGAGCGGCAAAACAACAATGGTAGCTCCTTTGTCGGGTTTTTACGTAACACCTGATCTTGGAAAAGATGAAATAAGAATCGCTTACGTTCTAAAAGAAAAAGAGCTCAGACAAGCATGCCAAATACTTAAAATGGGAATAAGTGCTTACAAATCGGAAAGAAAGAGAGTCGAAGTTTAAAAACTTGAGAGAAAAAAGTGTGTTTTTCCAAGCATCCCGTGCTGCCACAGGCACCTTTCTAAGTCGTGTGTCTGGTCTTGTACGGGATGTTTTGATTGCATACAGTTTCGGCGCAACTTATCAATACGACGCTTATGTAGTTGCCATTTCCATTCCGTTCATTCTAAGAGCGATCTTTGCTGAAGGAGCTCTTTCTTCTGCGTTTATCCCTATATATGCACGTGTTGAAAACAAAAGTGCCTTTGCCACAAAAGTGATGAGCTTTTTGATTTTATCCGCAACATCAACGTCAATTTTACTGATCGTTTTTGCACCACAGATAGTTTATGTTTTTGCCACAGGACTCACAAAAAACTCTGTCACATTTCGCGATGCCGTATTGCTCGAAAGAACTGTCGCTTTTTTTGTGCTCTTCATAAGTCTGTGGTCGTGGGGAGCCGGCATGCTTAACTCGCATGGCTCTTTCTTTGTTCCCTCTCTTTCTCCAATGTTTAACAATTTTGGAATTATAGTCGGCGTGCTCTTTTCTCCTCTGTTCCACCCACCTATACTTTCGGTGGCAATTGGATTCGTTGCTGGTGGAGCTGCACAGTTTATTTTCGAAATTCCATATTTGAAAAAGCTCGGATTCAAGATAACTCCATCAACAGAATGGGAACCAAGGAACGAATTCTTAAGATCTTTTTTCTTTACAACTTTGTCGGTCGCATTGGGAAACATCAACTTTTTCGTAGACATAAATATAGCATCAAGATTGGCAGTGGGAACGATCTCTGTGCTTCAGTATGCAAACAGAATCTATCAACTCCCTATGGGTATACTCGTCATCTCATTAGCTACTGTTTATCTTCCAAAGATGGCAAAAAGAAAAGACATTTCTTCATTAAGGGAATCCATCCACGATTCATTTTCAAAAGTTTTGTTTGTGGCAATTCCATCAACGGCATTTGTGGCACTTTTTTCCAAAGCAATAATTGCTACACTTTTCGCTCATGGTGCTTTCGGAGTTCAAGCTTTGAATCTGACCTCCAACGTGTTGATATTCTATATACTTGGATTCCCTTTTCAGTCAGCTGTCATTGTTATGAGCAGAGCATTATACGCGTTCAGAGAGGTCAAAAAAGCAGCACTTGTTACAATGTTCGGAGTAGGAGTAAATGTTACGGGAGACATTTTTTTAGGGTTCAGGTTTGGAGCGGTTGGTCTTGCAGCTGCAACCACATTGGCAAGTACAGCGAGTTTTTTCTTCCTATATATACTTGAACGCCATCTCTATGGTATCAAATTCTCAACCATTTGGATTGAAGCGTCGAAAATCTTGATCGCAACCGCTTTCGCTTCCATCATATCTCTTACAGCATTTCTTTTGGAAAATCAGTTTTTATCATTAATACTTGGATTCACACTGTTTATTCTTCCTCTTTTCGCCATTCTTTTTCTTTTCAAGAGTGAGAACATTCTTGCGACAGCAACACTTTTGGGTTCAAAGAGAAAAGAAGAATCCAAAAATTTATAAATCATTTGCAAAGCTATATAAGTACAATAAAGAAGTTATTCCAAAGTTTAGAATGATGAGGTGATAATGTATGCGAATTTATGAGAGACTAAGAAGTGAACTTAAGATGAGAAGTTTGAGAATCACCTCGCAAAGAGAGGCTGTGCTTTCCATATTCGTAGAAAACAATGGGAAACACCTCACTCCAGACGAGGTGTACGAGCGGTTAGCACACAGAAACTCACACATAAGTAAAGCAACTATTTACCGTTCTATAGAGCTACTTGAAGAAATGGGGTTCTTATCCAAAATAAACTTCGGTGACGGACTGGAGCGGTACGAGCTCAAAAACGAACATGGCCATCAGCACCATCATGTGGTTTGCACCGAATGCGGACAAATATATGCGTTGGAAGAGGATCTTCTCGACGATATCGAGAAAATAGTTGAAAAACGCACTAATTTTACGATCACAGATCATCAATTAAATTTCTATGGCTTGTGTCCAAAATGTCGCGCTCGTCATGAAGAAGAATCCAAAGAATCACAAGTGCAAAAACTACAAAAGTGATCCAGAATGCTGTCACTTTTGGGTGAATTTTCACAACCGAAAGTGGCAGTTTATTTGTGAATCTTACCAACCAATCAAGTGAACCCGCAAAAGGTAAAACTCCTGTGCCAATAATTCTTTCCATAGTCGTAATTCCCAGTAAGGCAAAAAACGAAAAGAGCATTGCACCTTCTAAAATAAATATCATAAGTACTGGAACTGCGATAGCGTTAAACAAAAAAGAAGCAATGTAAATTCGCCCAAAGTTTAAAATGAGAAAGGGAATCACCCCTATATTTGCCGCAAGCGTAAAATTCAAAGCCTCTGATACCCATTTTGGCTTGAAGACAGGAATTTTGGGGCCAAGCACTGCCATTGCGATAACAGCTGAGTAAGAAAGTTGAAACGACGCATCAAAAATTATCGAACCATCGTTTAGAACTTCAAAGAGTCCTACCATTCCAAGAAGGTTTAGAAAGTTCTGAGGCCTATCGATAATTTTAAAAAATGCAAAGAGTGTAAAAAGTGATATTGCACGAAACGTTGGAATTGAAAATCCCACGGTTGCTCCGTATATGGTGATTATTACAAAGACAGCAGGATACTTAACAATACTCCACGGGACAAGCTCAGAAAGGATTAATAAAGTGATCATAGAAATTATGCCAACATGCATACCTGAAACGGAAAATATTTGGGCGTATCCACCATTCCGATACAGCCTTTTTAGATTGAACGAGACGTCTTTCCTTCCAAGAAACACAGATGCAACCGTATCCGCCTCTTTAAACATGTAGCGTTTCATTTGAAAGTACAAATAATCAGAAACTTTTACTCCCCATCTGATTAACTTGTCTAATAGAGAAAAAGACAGTTCCGTCCAAAAAACATCTACTGCTTCCACTTTTCCATCCTTTTTGTTAACTTTCGCCATGAACTCATCAGCGAGTTTTGGAGTAGTACGTACCCATCTTGGTAAAAAAACCGTAATTGCCCCTCCCTTTTTCCAACCAGAAGAAGTGTGAAACTGAACATTGGATACCCTAACAATGTTTGAATTTGATCGGCTTACTTTCCCGATCACAAATGATTCTCCATTAGGTAATGTTTGGGGAGCGATAATCCAAGAAAGTCCAACGAAGAAAAACGACAAGATCAAAATAGGATTCAAAGCCAGATTCGAAAAGAAGCAGATAATCGTTAAAATGCAAAAGCTCAAACCAATCCACCATGGAAAGAGCAACGATAGAAATGAGCCTGCAACTGTAGCTAAAAAGAGGAAAAAAAGAGGAGACTTTGATGCCATTATTTCCTCAGTTTTTTTGCGTATTCTCTAAGAGCGTCGACTGAAAATTCAACAATTTTGGGATCGTACTTTGATCCAATTTCTTTCAAAATTTCCTTTATCACATCCTCCGCATCCATTTTTTGAACGTTGATCATCATGTCGAAATCATCTGCTATCAATATTATTCTTGAGAGAAGGGGGATCTCATCACCTCTGATTCCATCAGGATATCCATTCCCGTCAAAATGTTCGCGGTGGTGTAGTACCACCTTTTTAAACCTCTTAGGAAGATCGAAACTGGAAACTATATGTTCACTCAAAACGGGATACGTTTTAACTATCTCATACTCTTCATTCGTTAATTTTCCGAATTTGAGTATTATCGCATCTGGAATCCCAACTTTTCCAGCATCGTGAAACAAAGCACTCCATCGCAGATCTTCAAGTTGATCTGTTGAAAGTTCCATTTGCTTTCCTATCATTATTGATATACCAGCGACCCTTTCTGAATGTCCACGAAGATAAGGATTTTTCATTTCCATAAGGTGGATCATCGTTCTTAAGAAACTTTTCCGATTCTCGACACTAAACTCATTAACCTGTTTCAGCGTGACAAAAGAAGAAGCCAATTTACCAAACGCCCTCATAAGATACTTTGATTCTTCAGAAAATTGCACGTCTTCTAACGCGTCGAGGAAAATATTTCCAACAAACTTGCCATTTGCCATAATTGGAACAGCTAAACTTCTGTATATATGACCAGCAGTCGCACTTTCTATCTTTTCAGCAATATCTTTAGGCAAAATCACAAAATCTTCGTTTACCAGCTCTTCGATAACTTCGAGTTTTTTTACCTTAAACATCCATTTTGCTTCTAAATCAAGACTTTTCAACTTTTCCTCATCGTGCCCGCGAACCGCAACAAATCTCCATTTTTCTCCCTTTACTAAAGACACACTTCCAGCGGTTGCTTCAGGAACAAGGTTTATCGCTATATCGAGTAAATCATTGAAAAATTCTCTTTCATCAGATAGGGGTGAAAAACTGGATATAAGTTCCACCATCTTCATAAACTTTTCGTTCATTTTCAACAGGTGGAGGTTAACTTGAGAGAGGCTATCTGAAAGATTGCTCATCTTTTTTCTTATTTCTTCTTTCTCTTCAATTGTTTTCTCAAGTTCTCTGATCTTACGTTTAACCTTAAAATTCAAAGTTTGGTTCCACGCAAATAATGTAAGAAAGATCCCACCAACAATTGCGATCACAAGTATTAGATATGGAAAAAGAGCTGTTAAATTATAAGATACATTTGCTCCCTTCCATTTTTTCATGATATTTTCTACAGTGAATTTGGGAACCTTTGAAAATCCATCGTTTATAATTTTGACAAGTGTCTTTCTCCCTTTTTTCACTGCACGATATAACTTTGAAGTGTAAAGCGGAGGAGAATACTTAAATTGTTTCATAAGGTTGTATTTTGCAAGGTAATAGATGGCTGGTTCTTTGTCTGCGATGAAAATATGCACGTCTCCCTCTTTTGCCGCTCTTACCAATGAATCGTAAGAATCATAGTAAACAAGAGTTGTTACGCCGTGCTGAGAAGCGTAGAGTGCATCGTAATCTCCTGATTTGACACCAACTTTAAAACCTTTCAAGGATTTCAAATTTGCGATTCCAGAGAGCCTTTTGTCAAAAAAGATCACTGTCTTGATTTCATCAAATGGTTTAGTGTAGTCGAGAAATTTAGCTCTTTCGTTAGAGTAAAAAATACCGTCAACGACATCGGCTTTTCCATTTACTACCATGGGAATGGCGTTCTTCCAATCGACCATCAAGAATTCAACTTTTATATTCGTAACTTTTTCCCATTCTCTCCAAAGATCGACGGATATACCGACTGCTTTTCCATTGCTATCGACAAAAGAATACGGGGGATAATTTTTATCCATAACAATTTTTAACGTTTTGATGGTTGAACCAAACAAACTAAGTGTTAATAAAGCTATTACAAATAATGATAAAGTTTTTCTCATGAAACCCCCTTTAGAGATGTTTTTCTAAACTACCATTATACATCAAAAGCGACCTCTCACGAGGCCGCTTCAAATCATTTCATAAAAAACGGTAATGATGGGAAAAGTGAACCAAAGAAAAGCGAAAGCACAGCCATCAATTTTATAAGTATATCCATAGAAGGTCCAACGGTGTCTTTCAGTGGATCGCCAACTGTGTCACCAACTATTGTTGCGTCGTGAAGAGGAGTACCTCGTCCTCCAAAATTACCCATCTCTACATATTTTTTCGCGTTGTCCAGTGCGCCACCTGAATTGGCAGTAAATATCGCGATCATTATGGCAGACAAAAGGCCCCCAAGCAAAACGCCAGCGAGTGCGCTCTTACCAAACAGATACCCAACTACAAATGGAGTGGCAATCGCAATCACACCTGGTAGAAGCATCTTCGAAATGGCTCCTGTAGCTGTAATGGATATGCAGCGCTTGTAATCAGGCATAACTTCACCTTTAAGTATACCTGGATTTTCTTTAAATTGCCTTCTTACTTCTTTAACCATGAGAAAAGCATTTTCACTCACACCATTTATAAGTAAGGCTGAGAAATAGAACGGCAACATTGCTCCCCATATAAGACCAATGATAGAATACGGACTGATCATGTTTATCACTGGATTGAGGCTTAACTGTCCTGTGGTTTGAGCGCTTGACCATATAAATGAAACTATTAGGGACAATGCGGCAAATGCGGCGCTACCGATAGCAAATCCTTTTCCTATTGCAGCGGTCGTGTTACCAACAGCATCAAGACCATCTGTGATCTCACGAACCTTTGGATCAAGTTCGGCCATCTGTGCTATTCCACCAGCATTATCAGCTATTGGTCCATACGTGTCAACGCTAACAGTATATGCCACAAAGGATAGCATGCCAAGTGCCGCTATCGCGATTCCGTACACCCCGGAAGACAGATAAGCTCCGAGAATGGCAAGAATCACCACAAGTACAGGCCAAAATGTTGATTTCATTCCGAGAGCCAGACCTCCTGTTATGTTTATCGCAACGCCGCTTTGTGATTGCTCAGCGAGATGTCTGACAGGTTTATAGTCGTATGATGTGTAATACTCACTGAATTTACTTATAGCAAGACCGGCTACGAGACCACAAAGAATTGAACCAAATGGTCTCCATATAAACGGAACTCCAGTAGCAATGACATATATTTCTTTGAAAGCATAATCCACTTTGAATACATAAACAATTAGAAACGATATGATCAGCATTACCACACCGGTAAATAGATTTCCCGACGAGAGAGCTGCACGGGCGTTGGTGGTTCTTCTCATTTTTACAAATGCTATACCCAGCATGGCAGCTACAATTCCACCACCAGCAAGTGCAATCGGAAGATACAACAACTTGTAAAATTGAATAGAAGTCATATCTTTGTCTGCGATGGCCATAAACATCACGAGAGCTATGGCAGATATTATCGATGCCACGTAAGATTCAAGGATATCCGCACCAAGACCGGCTACGTCTCCAACGTTGTCTCCAACGTTATCAGCGATCGTTGCAGGATTTCTGGGATCGTCTTCTGGTATGTGCTCTTCAACCTTTCCAACGAGATCGGCTGACATGTCAGCAGCTTTTGTGTATATTCCACCACCCACTCTGTCAAAAAGTGCAATTAGAGATGCACCAAAAGAGTAGGCACTAACAAGCATTACGCCATCTACAACAGATATTCCATGAATGTGAGGCATGCCACCTGTACGTATAGCTTCAACCGCAGAAAAAGAGAAGGATCCCTTAAAAAACATCATAACAGAGGTCAACCCAACAATGGAAAATCCAGCAACTACAAGTCCCATTACACTTCCGCCAGAAAAAGCAGTAGAAAATGCCTCAAAGAGTCCTTTTTTTGCAGATTCGGTTACTCTCACATTCGTATGAGTGGATATGTACATTCCTGTAATCCCAGCCATTTCGGAAACAAACGCCCCTATCAACATCACAACTCCATATCTTATCCTGAAAACAAACGATATGAATACGGCAATTATAATAGCTATAAGCGCTATGTGTTTCGCCTCTTCTTTTAGAAAAGCAGAAGAACCATCTTGAATAGCACGAGCCATATTTTTCATTTTTTCATTTCCCTCGGGGCGAGACAACGCATTACGCGCCATAAAATACGCCATTATCGCTGCTGCTATACCCGCTGCAAATGCAAAATAAAGCGCACTTTCCATTTTCTCCCTCCTTCAAAGTAGAATATTCAACGCATCACATCAATTTATGGCCGCGTACGTCTAACATTTACAAGTCGGCGCAGTTGCTCCCTACAGTGATTTTGCCATATTTTTAAGCGCAAAAAATATGTCTTCAGACTTTATAGGAAGCTTTTTTACTCTTATCCCCACTGCATCAAAAATAGCATTTGCTATGGCTGGAGCGGGAGTATCAAGACCAATTTCCGAAACGCTCTTTGCCCCAAACGGACCGGTTGGTTCGTAACTCTTGGCAAACTCCACCTTGATATTCTTAACATCTTTTCTTGATGGAATCTTGTACGTGAAAAAGTCATTTGTCACCATGCGCCCATTTTTATCAAATACGTGTTCCTCATAAAGTACCATACCGATACCTTGTACTGTGGCACCTTCGACTTGCCCACGCGCCAACTTTGGATTTATAGGTGTACCGCAATCCACATAACTTAGAAAATTCAGCACATCCACTTTGCCAGTTTCAAGATCAATCTCAACTTCAGCAAAGGACACCATATAAGGTGGCGGGGAAACTTCACTGACAAATGATTCGGTAACCTCAAGTTGACGCTGCTTGAACGAATAGAAAAGCTTAGTCTGTATTTCAGAGTAAGTGATAGAATGCCCGCTTTCTGATATAACCTTTCCATCTTCCAAATGTAACTCTTCAATAGGTTTATCCATTATCTCTGAGGCAGCTTTGAGTATTTCTTGAGCCATTCGTTCAGCGGCACGCTTGGTAGCATTTCCAGAAACATATGTCGTAGAGGAAGCATACGCACCTTTATCAAATGGCGTGACATCAGTGTCGGAAGAGTAAACGATGAATTTGTCTGTCGTGGTGTGAAGAGCTTCAGCAGCAATCTGAGCAAGTATTGTGTCACTTCCAGTGCCAAGATCTGTAGCTCCGATCATGAGGTTGAAAGTGCCGTCGTCATTCATTTTTATCGTGGCACCTCCCATGTCTATTGCCGGAATTGAAGAACCTTGCATTGCAAATGCCACACCACAGCCACGTGCCTTTGTTCCCTTCACTTTTGGGCGTTTCTTCTTTTCATACCAATTAAAAAGCTTTGCACCCGCCAGTGCACATTCCTCAATCTTACAACTTTGAATAATTTGTTCAACTCCCTCGCGACCTTCACCCATCATTCTAAAAACAGGGGACGTCTCTCCCTCACGAATGGAATTTTTGAGCTTAAAGTCGATTGGGTCCATCCCAAGCTTGTAAGCAAGCTCATCCAACGCAGAATCAAGCGCAAACATACTTTGAGGAGCACCATATCCTCTAAAAGCGCCTGCGGGCTCGATATTTGTGTAAACAACATCTCCTTTAAATCTCACAGCTTTCACCTTGTTGTACAGTGGAAGAGTCTTAGAACCAGCCACCATAAAGGTCGTGAGTGCATGTTCTCCATATGCTCCTGTATTCGAAAGTCCATCCATGTCGATTACTCGCAATTTACCGTCTTTGCTTGCACCAACTCTGACTTTGAATCGCATGGCGTGACGGGTATTTGTAGCAGTCATTGTTTCTTCACGAGTATAGACACAACGAGCAGGCCTACCTGTTTTGAGTGTAACAGCTGTAACATATGCCTCAACATGAATGGCTTGCTTCCCGCCAAATCCTCCTCCAATTCTTGGCTTTATAACACGTGACTCAACACCAAATATATGCCTTATGATCCTTCTAACATGGTACGGAACCTGCGTTGATGAGATTATCGTAAGTCTTCCATTTGGATCGAAATATGAAATCGCGGTATGAGGTTCCATCATGGCGTGAGATGGATTTGGGGTGTAATAAGTACCCTCCACAACAACATCGCATTTTGCAAGTTCTTTATCAACGTCTTCTATATGCATCTCGTAATGACTCGCAATGTTGCGAGAAGGATCATACGCACCAGATATTTCTGGCTCATCATGTATTACAGGCATTCCATCATCACTTGCATGTTCGTAGTCGAGAACAGCAGGAAGTACTTCATACTCAACCTTTATCAACTTAAGAGCACGATTCGCTATTTCTTCGGTTTCAGCCGCCACAATTGCAACCGCATCCCCCACATATCTAACCTTTTTATCAAGAACAAATGTGTCATAAGGTGAAGGCTCCGGATACCCTTGACCCGCACGAGTATAAGCAACTCTTGGAACGTCTTTGTGAGTAAGCACACATACAACGCCTTCAAGCGCGAGAGCTTCGGAGGCATCCACGAATCTTATGATTGCATGAGCATGAGGACTTCTCAGAATTTTCACCACAAGAGCATTTGGAATGTTAAAATCATCCGTAAAAACTGTCTTTCCTTTAACGAGAGCATATCCATCAACTTTTGGAACTGATGTATCAACGACTTTGAACTTCGTGGATGTGGTAAGTGTTGTTCCCAAATCTGGTACCTTCATGACAATTCACCTTGATTTCCGGCAGGTACAGAAGCGCTGTTCCTGCGGAGTTCCGCTGCTTTCATTATTGCATGATTTTGGCTCACATAGCCTGTACATCTACAAAGATTGCCATTAAGATATGTTTTTATTTCTTCTTCGGTTGGATTGGGATTTTCATTTAGAAGTGCTTCAGCAGTCACAACGAGGGCTGGAATGCAAAAGCCACACTGTACAGCTCCTTCCTCAACAAGTGCTTTCTGTACCGCTGAAAGCTCGCCCTCTTTTGAAAAAGCTTCAACAGTCTTAATCTCGTGGCCGTCAACAGCAGCTGTAAAAGTTCTACACGACAACACAGGATTCCCGTCAAGCTGCACGGAACATGCCCCACAGCTTGCCGTATCACATGCATGTTTGACACTCTTGTATCCAAGACGCCTTAAAGTTTCAACAAGTAGTTCTCCTGGCTCTATTTCGATCGAATGTTTTCTATCATTAACCTTGAATTCCACTTTCATAGCAAATCCTCCTCATTGCTTTTTTAAGAAGGGCCCCAGCTAATGCTTTTCTATATTCAGCACTTGCTCTCATATCCGTTCCTACTTTTACAACACTCTCCATTAAATTGGCAGCTTTATCTATGGAATTTAAAAGATCCTTTCCCTTCAAAAAATCTTCAACTTCCCTTACTCTCTCAGATATCATGGGTCTTGATCCAACCACAATGGTTATCTCTTTAATCAGCTCATTCTCAAGTGACAAAGCAATCCCAAGGTTAAGCGTCGCTATATCAAATGTCGATTTGGCAAACTTTTCAAAAGCCATGAACTTAGTATTCTTTGGCAAATAAACTGCTGTTATGATTTGATCGCGTTTCCCATCTTTTATAAAGTTCTCTAACGTCGTTTTATGAAAATTCCCATCGTAGAATTCCACTTGTGACTCTGTCACCATAAAAATTGTTATAACATCCGACCAACCAAGCTTGAAAGCTATTGAACCGCCAATTGTTGCCATATTCCTGATTTGCGTACTTCCAATATCTTTAGCCACTTCTTTGAAAAAGCCGTTATTCTGAGATGATAGTATCGGATTATTCATAAAAGTTGTTAGTTTTGCGTTCGCTCCAATTTTCACAATACTTCCATCCTCAATTTCGTCCATTCCAAGAGTTTTGAGATCTACAAGACGCTCAAGCCGTGATATTTTAAGTTGAGCAGCTATCAAACCACCACTTACATAAAGCGAATTAGGAAGACTACCCATTTCATAAGCTTCCTCGATCGTTTCCGGCCTCAAGTACTCCTTTATTTTTAACATTTTGTTCCCTCCTCGATCATTCGATACACAAGATTAGCACAGAGTATTTTACGATACTTAGCACTACCCCTAACATCATCTATAGGATGAACGCGTTCCTCCACCATTTTGGATATTGAATGTGTAAAATCCTCATCGATATGCTTCCCTTTCGCAAACTCTTCAACATCTCTAAGCCTCAAAACGGTCGGAGCAACAGAACCGTACGCAATTCTGAATTCGTCAATTATCCTGTTCTTGCAACGAATCAACCATCCAACACTGGCAATCGATATTGTCATGGAATTGCGTTGTCCTACTTTCTCGAAGTAATGGACACTCCAATCGTATTTAGGAATGTGAATTGCTCTTACATACTCTCCGCTTGGTAAAGCAGTTTGCCCAGGTCCAGTCACAAACTCTTCAACTGGGACAACACTGCCGTCAGAAATTTCTATTTTGGCATTCAAAAGATAAAGGGCAAGAAGTCCGTCACCAGCTGGCGACGCATTGACAACATTTCCAACTAAAGTACCACGATTTCGTATTTGAGGAGATCCTACAGTGTAAATTGCATCATAAAGAAGCGGAAAATTTTTTATTAACGGCTTGAAATCCATCAACTCCGAATAAGTAATTGTTGCGCCGATAACAATTTCATCAATTTTATCTTTTAAAAAGTGAAGTGTTGGTATTCTTATGGTACTGACCACTCTCTTCGGTTTGATTTTTCCAATTCTCACTTTAACCAAAAGATCAGTTCCACCTGTCATTAAAAAAGAGCCTGGTTCGGAAAGTTGTGTTTTTAATTCCTCTTCAGTGTTGGGAATCATAAAGACAAAATCCACTCACACACCCCCTCCTAATTTGTTGGCTTTTCTTTTTTAACACATTGCTTCTAAAAGCACGCTATTGTTAAATCAATGATACCACAAAAGCAAAGCAACACAAATCGTTGGAAATGATCCACATGAGTAACTCACAAACTTAAATTATGCGTCAACTTTACAACCTAAGAGATTTATAAAACAAACATCGCTTTTCAAGCAATAAAGGAATTTTTCGAAGTCTTATCAAGACTCGTACAATAAAAAGTATAAAAATAAAAGAGCACAACATCTTAGCAAGAAACGTTGTGCTTGTTAAACAATGTTGGTATTTATTGCAAGTTGCGAGATAGCCAAAAAACGAATCGTTTTTTCACTTCAAAAATTCAAAATTTCTCACAAAAATTGCTATGATACGCTCTCAAAAAGCAACACGATTACCGACCCTTCTTGCTGCTTTGACGAACTCTCCTGAAGTTTCTGATCCTTTTCTTTCCCGGAGTTTCCTTTTTAAAACGACGATTTGGTCCTTTAAAATCATCGTTTATCGTCTTTTCAATCAAAGGATGAGCAATTTCAGATGAATTTAAAACCATTTTTAATAGAGCAGCAGCTATATTAACAGAAGGATAGTTCTCATCAACAAGAATTTTTACAATCTTTGCATATCTATCCAGATTTTTTTCTTCAGCAATTTTCCTCACTTGTTCGATCAACACATCTGTCTTACTTCTTTCCACATCCTTGACAGATGGAACCTTAGCAAATTTTACATTCGCCTTTGCATACCTTTGAATGATTTTCAATTTATTTATTTCTTTTCCGGTCACAAACGTGAACGCTTTCCCGCTTTTTCCCATACGTCCCGTTCTACCAACCCTGTGAATGTAATATTCATGGTATTGTGGCAAGTCGTAATTGAAAATAATCTCAACGTTTTTCACGTCAATTCCTCTTGCCGCAACATCCGTTGCAACGAGTATTTTGGTATTTCTACCTCTGAAACTCTCCATAACTCTATCCCTTAATGACTGTCTGATGTCTCCATGAATTGCATCTGCTTGGTATCCTAAAGATTTCAAAGCATTTATGAGTTCATCAACTTTTCTTTTAGTATTACAAAAAATGATGGAACTTTCAGGATTATACATGCTCAAAAGGCGCGAGAGAAGAATTGGTTTGTCGCTTTCACGAATTATAAAATAGAGTTGTTCCACATTTTCCATCATCAATTTTTCATGGGGAACCTTAAGTAATTGCTGATTTTTCTGGAACTTCTTGCTGAGTTCTAAAATAGCTTTTGGTATCGTTGCAGAAAATAATGCAATTTGTCTTTCAAAGGGAATTTCGTTCAGTATCGTTTTTATATCATCGATAAAGCCCATGTTTAGCATCTCATCTGCTTCATCAATAATAACCATTTTAACATTATTGAATTTCAAAGTTTTTCTTCTCATGTGATCCATAATTCTTCCAGGAGTTCCAATGATCACTTGCGCACCTTTTTTTATGGCCCTTATTTGCAAATCTATCCGTTGACCGCCATAAATTGCAACAGCACTGGCTTTCCGTCTGTATTTAAGCAAAATTTCCAGTATACTTGATACCTGAATTGCAAGTTCCCTGGTAGGACAAAGTATCAAAACTTGAGGATTTGGATTTTTCTCTTCAACTATTTCCACAGCTGGTATTGCATACGCCAGCGTTTTGCCGGTTCCTGTTTGTGCTTGACCTATAACATCTTTACCTTCCAATAAAGGGGAAATTGCCAAAGACTGAATAGGTGTTGCCTCCTCAAATTTCATCTCTGCTATAGATCTTTGCGTTTCATCTGACAAACTCATTGATTTAAATCTCAGTTTTTCCATAAAAAGTCCTTTCTTTTTCCATTTTGGAAGTATACACTGTCGGTGTAGTTCACGACTATTCGCAAGTTCTTATTCAATTGAAAGCAGGCATCACTTTTTTCTATAGCAAAAACTTTTTGAGCAGTCGCAAAAAACCTTGATAACATATTTTACCATCAATGAAGAAGTAAAAAACAAATGGGTGTACAAATTTGCCTTTTCAACCGAAGCAGCAGCAAAATAACAAGCATTTTATAAATTTTCAAGAAAGTCAATCACGAAATTAGATGAAAATAAGCGTTTTTAGCATATTAATTCCATCTATATGCGATTAGAAGCAAAAATCTAAGATTATCTTTGATTTGCTACGCAAATTGCGATTTTTGCTATAACCACGGCATTTTGATTGATTTCGATTTTAGTGTATATTCTTTATTGAGTTAAAGCGGAGAGACCGAAAGAGCTTGAATAACACGGCATAATGTAGTATCATATTCGAAAGCAAGGTTCGTCAAAGAACTTCGTACAAATAAAATTTGTTGTTTTCAGCAACACACAATTTGTAATTTCACCTCATTGAGGAAAGGGGGAACTTTAATGAACAAGAAAGAATTAGTGGATCGAGTATCAGAAGGTACAGGATACCACAAGAAAGAAATCAAGGAAATTCTCGAGGGAACGCTGGACGCGATCTCTGATGCACTTGCAAAAGGAGAGAGAGTTCAGCTCGTCGGATTCGGAACATTCGAGGTTTCCAAAAGAGCTGCACGCGAGGGCAGAAATCCGCAGACAGGAAAGAAGATAAAGATAGCAGCAAGAAAGGTGCCAAAATTCCGCCCTGGCAAAGCTCTTAAAGATCAGGTTCAGTAATTTGAAAGCGCGCCCAAAGGCGCGCTTTCTCAAGAAAGAGAGGCAAGATGCTTTTACTTGTATTCCTTGTTGTAGTGTTAATTTCTTCAGGTGCTTTGATCATCTGGAATATTTTGCTTTTGAGAAACTATGAGCATAAAAACATTTTAGAAAGTAAAAAAACGCTCTGGTTTTATACAATGATGGGGATTTTTGGTGTATTTCTTTCTACACTTATGATAGTAATGTTTGTGATTGTTTAGTAGTTATTCCAAAACCAGAGCACCTCACTAAGAAAACTACTTTTTATAATCTCTTCTTTCGGCACAGTTCTTCAATTATGTGATCTCTCATTTCCTTAGGACTAATACCATCAATTTCAAAGCTCTGAACCAGACGATCGAGTTCTCTCCTTATCATTGATTTCACATGATTAAGAAGTCTTTTACGTCTCTTTTGAGACAAAGTACCATCTGACAAGATTTGAAAAAATCTGCTATCGAGAGCCCTGACTAATCTTTCCACCCCTTCGCTTGTTACAGCATTTGTAAGATATATAGGAACTTCTTTGCTTCCTGCCGTCATAGCACGGAGTCTTGACAATAAAATCTGCGAGCGTGGGTTATCAGATTTGTTTATCACAAAAAGATCCGCAATCTCCATGAGACCAGCTTTCATCATTTGAATCTCATCACCGTTATCCGGCGATAGAACAACTATGACCGTATCCGCTATGTTGGATACGTCAATTTCAGATTGTCCCACACCAACTGTTTCAATTATCACATTATCCATACCGAAGGATTCAAAAGTATCGCATGCTTCATATATCGATGGAGATAATCCACCAAGAGCTCCTCTATTTGCAAAACTTCGTATAAAAAATTTTTCGTTGGTGGCATGCGACTGCATTCTAACACGATCTCCGAGAAGAGCACCACCAGTGAATGGACTTGATGGATCCACCACGATAACGCCAACATTTTTCCCATTCATTTTATCAAGAATAGCACTTATAAGCGTTGACTTGCCAACTCCAGGACTGCCCGTAATACCGACCACGTGGGAAGTTTTCTTTTCCAGTTTGTCAAGAAGGACATTGGCCGTCTCCGGATCTTTTTCACAAAGCGAAAGCATTTTCGCAAGTGAACGCCTGTCATGAGATTTTATTCCCTCCAAAAATTCATCTTCACGCATTCGAGTGTTCGACAAATTTCCTCACCTGCTCCGCTATTTCTGAAGTTGGAGTTCCTGGACCGTAGACTTCCACAACACCTATTTCTTTCAACCTTTTAGCATCTTCCTTCGGAATTATTCCTCCCACAAAAACTGGCATGTTGCTTCCCATTTTCTTAAGAAGCTCAAGAATTTTGGGAACCAGTTTCATGTGTGCACCCGAAAGTATAGATATCCCGAGAACATCCACATCTTCATCAACAGCGGATTGTGCTATCTGTTCAGGAGTTTGTCTGATCCCAGTGTATATCACTTCCATTCCGGCATCTCTTAAAGCTTTAGCGACGACTTTTGCACCTCTATCATGCCCATCAAGTCCCGGTTTGGCAATCATGACTTTTATCATTTTCATCTCCTCCTCACAGCGTGATCGATTCTTTGTATTCTCCAAAAACTTTTCTCATAACATTTGCGATCTCACCTATCGTGGCATATGCTTTCACAGCATCAACAATGGGATACATTATATTCTCATCTGATTTCGCAACATTTTCTAATCTTTTCAAAGCATTCTCAACTTTTTCATTGTCTCTGCCCTTTTTTAAAATTCGCAATTTTTTGATCTGCTCTTTCTCAGCATCATCATTGACTTTTAATGTTGTTTTGAGTGGCTCCTCTTCTGATGTGAATTTGTTGACCCCCACCACGATTTGTTTTTCAGATTCGATAGCTTGTTGATATTCATAGGCTCTGTTGCTTATTTCCTGTTGCACATACCCTGCTTCAATAGCTTTCACCATACCACCCATTTTTTCGATCTTGTCTATATAATCAAAAGCTCGCTTTTCTATCGAATCAGTAAGTGACTCTATGTAATAAGATCCAGCCAGTGGATCAACCGTCTTAGGAACTCCAGATTCATATCCTATTATTTGCTGGGTGCGGAGGGCTATTCTGACTGATTCTTCAGTTGGAAGGGCAAGAGCTTCATCACGCGAGTTGGTATGTAATGACTGTGTCCCTCCAAGTACTGCTGCAAGGGCCTGAATAGTGACACGTACTATGTTGTTATCAGGTTGCTGAGCTGTCAGAGTAGAACCTGACGTCTGTGTATGAAATTTAAGTCTCATTGCAGAATGATTGGTAACACCAAATCGTTCTTTCATTATCTTTGCCCACATTCTTCGAGCAGCACGGAATTTCGCTATCTCTTCAAGGAAATCGTTATGAGAAGCGAAGAAGAAAGACAACCTTCTACCAAACAAATTCGGATCCAGTCCCGCCTCTATAGCGGCTTTCACGTACTCTATACCATCTGCAAGTGTAAAGGCAACTTCCTGAACTGCGTCAGCACCTGCTTCTCTTATATGATACCCACTTATACTTATGGTATTCCACAGTGGCATTTCTTTTGAACAAAACTCAAATATGTTGGTTATTATTCTCATTGAAGGCTGTGGCGGATATATGTACGTACCTCGCGCTATGTATTCTTTCAATATATCGTTCTGAATAGTTCCTCGAAGTTTCTCCCTACTTACTCCCTGTTTCTCACCAACTGTCATGTACATGGCAAGAAGTATTGAAGCGGTGGAATTTATTGTCATTGAAGTACTGACTTTATCAAGTGGAATCCCATCAAACAAAGTTTCCATGTCAGAAAGAGAATCAATCGCTACCCCAACTTTCCCGACTTCCCCAAGAGAATGAGGATCATCCGAATCATAGCCTATTTGTGTAGGAAGATCAAAAGCAACAGAAAGGCCACTTTGTCCTTGTTCTAAGAGATATTTATATCTTTTATTAGATTCCTCTGCATTACCAAAACCTGCATATTGTCTCATCGTCCATAGCTTTCCTCTATACATGGTTGGTTGAACACCGCGAGTGAAAGGGTACTCTCCTGGAAACCCAATATTGGAATAGTCACCGACATCAAGTGGAGTGTAAAGCCTTTTCGTTTCCCCACCCCAAGTAGTTTTGAATTCTCCACGTTCTGGATATTTTTTAAGAATTTCTTCTGTTTTCTTGTCCCATTCCTTGTATTTCTCATTCAATTCACCGTTGTTCACCGTAACTCTCCTCCTCTTTCGGCATTTTATTCTCTATAACCAGAGAGATTCTATTGAATTTTATGACCACTTTTTTCCCTTTAGCGTCTACTAACTTAGATGTCACTTTTTCTATCTCACTTGCATCTTTAACATAGATAAAATAGGATGAAGGAGTTTTCAAAAGTCTGTCAAGGCTCATCGTATCACCTTTGTAAATGAATTCACCTTCGTAAGGTCCCTCTTCAGGTAGTGGAAACGGAGATAGTATTTCTATTTCAGTTTCTCCGTCTGTAGCAAGTATATTTTTTCCACTTTCAAAAACGTAAAACGTTGCCTTACCATGCCCATTTTCCATAATCTTTGAAAATCCCATTTCAGTTTGCTCAACGATCGTAATAGCAAGATATTGTCTCTGAAGACGAATTCGCTCAGCCAAATCATAGTCAGGATACCCATCAATCGATGGAAGAACAGACTTTTTCCCGCCTCCGAAAAGTTGCTGCTGAAGGGCTTTCAACCCCCCTTCAGCCATATCCCATATTTTTTCAAGATTATCAATCGCATACTTCCGATTTGGACAGATAGAGTCCAACGCGCCAGCAAGTATCAATATCTCCACCAATCTTTTGCTTGGACGCCTTTTCTTGAGGCGGCTTAAAAAATCCTGAATGCTTTCGTATCTCATCATTTTTCGTTCTTCTTCAATGTCTTTGCCAAATGCCAAACCCACGCCTTTGATCGCAGCCAAGCCAATACGTATACCGTTATTTTCTGTTTTGAAAAGAGCTTTAGATTCGTTGACATCTGGTGGAAGAAGTTCCAAGCCAAGACGCTTGGCTTCGTTTGCATAAATCGAGAGCTTCGCAGGATTTGATATGTTAGAATTCATCAATGAAGTAAGATATTGAGCAGGTTTTGTCGCCTTTAAGTAAGCAGTCCACGCAGTTATATAAGCATATGCTACACTGTGGGACTTGTTGAAGCCATAAGACGCAAAAGAATTTATGAGTTCAAAGAGTCTTTTGGCCTTCTCCCTATCATATCCCTTTTCCATGCATCCATAAATAAATTCACTTTCAAGCTCACTCATAAGACTGGTTTTCTTTTTAGATACCGCTTTACGAAACACATCAGCTCGAGCTGGCGTAAACCCTGCAATCTGTGTTGCAATTTTCATTATTTGTTCTTGATAAACTATCATACCATAGGTATCCCTTAGCAACTCATTAAGACCAAAGTCATCTTTGCTTACCGAGAGTCCATGCATTCTTTTTATATATTCATCAGCCATACCTGAATACATAGGACCAGGACGATTTAAACTTAAAAGAGCGACAATATCTTCAAAACACCGTGGAGCCATTTTCTTTGTCAACGTCGTAGCAGATGCGCTTTCAAGTTGAAAAACACCAAGAGTTTCTCCACGTTTCAACAGGTTGTAAATACTTGGATCGTCAATGGGCAATTCATTCATTTTTTCTCTATTTGCACCTTTTTCAAGGGTTTCCTTAATGTTGGTCAGCGTTCTCAAACCCAGAATGTCTATCTTTATCACGCCGAGAGAAGCAAGCGATTCCATATCAAACTCTGTAACCCACGTGCCGTCATTAAAAACAAGTGGCAATCTTTCTGTTATGGCTGTATCGGATAACAATATCCCAGCAGCGTGTATGGTCCTATGATGCACAAGTCCCTCTAACATCTGGGAATAATTCAGAGTTTCACCAATCGTCGGATCATGCGAAATGCGCTCAAGGGCAGGATTCTTAGCGATCGCATCTTTCACGGAATCGTAGCCAGAGACCCTCCACGCCAAATCATTTACGACTCGCTCATTTAAATCTAAAGCTTTCCCTACAGCACGTATGACAGCTCTTGCCCCGAGCGTCCCGTAAGCACCAACTTGTACGACACGGTCCTTACCATATTTTTCCATGATACCATTTATCAATCGATTACGTTCAGTATCCTCCACGTCTATGTCAATATCCGGATCCCCAGCTCTTGACTCATTTAAAAACCTTTCAAAAAGCAGATCATACTTCAAAGGATCTATTGTAGTAATACCAAGCAAATATGCAACAAGTGATGAAACTGAAGAGCCTCTTCCAGGGCCAACAATTACACCAAGTTTTTCGGCTGTTCGTACAATATCTGAGACAACGAGAAAATATCTGGAGAAGTTTTTCGATTCTATTACTTTTAATTCTGCATCAGCTCTTGATCTGCGCTTCCCTTTGAGATTTTCAAAACCTATCATCTTTCTCAAAGTCGAACGATCATCTTCTGAGATCTTTGGAAGTTCCAAATTTGGTTCAATACCATATTCTTCGCACTTCTGAGCTATCTCAAGAGTATTCTCAAGAGCGCCTTTTACATGACCAAAAAGCCTTTCCATCTCCTGTGGAGATTTAAGATAATATTGGTCACTCCCATAGGCGAAATTTCCATCCCAGCGCATGTTTCTTCCAATCGATACAAACAATCCATGTGCCTTTGCATCTTCTCTTTTCAAAAAGTGAACATCATTTGTAGCCACAAGTTTTATTTTGTACTTATTTGACAGATCGATGAGTACTTCATTCAGTTCTTTCTGCTTTGGAAGCGCTGTATCCATAAGTTCCAAATAAAAATCATCACCAAAACGAGATTTGTAAGCTTCCACTAATTCTTTTGCTTCAGTAATTTTGCTATTAAGGATTAAAGAAGGAATTTTCCCACCTATGCATCCTGAAAGGATAATAACGTCTTCAAGAGATAAAATTTCTTCATCCGTGAATCCCCTTTTCTTTTCACCGGCAAGCAAATTCAGGGCTTTCACAATTGAAAAATACCCATTGCGATTTTTTGCAAGGACCGTGAGATGATAACGCTTCCGCCCTTCACCAACCAGATACATTTCACAGCCAATTATAGGTTTTATGCCGTTCTTCAAAGCAACTGAATGAAACTTTTCAGCACCAGCAATTGTGCCATGATCTGTTATAGCCACAGCACTCATACCCATTTCTTTAACTGTTTTCATCAACGGAGTGATCCTCAAAATTGAATCTGTTAAACTATACTCCGTATGAAGATGAAGATGAACAAAGTCTGTCACTTTCTTCACCATCTAACTGTTTGACCTTCTCTTAGCTAAATGCCAATATTCATTACTAAGTCACTCGGAATGTGCATTAAGATTACAAGACGATCCGAATCTTTAAAGAAAGAGATTTTTCACATCTTGCTCAAAGTTTTCATCAAGACATATGAGCTCGCCATCGCCAAGTTCACAAGAGTGAGGAGTGGATGTGCAATGTCTTTCCCACTTTCCTGACCGTTCTGTTGTCCTTTACAGTGCGCGTAGGCGCTGACGGTAGCCGAGAAGCGACAACTGCAAAGCACTCACTTATGAGTATCTGAGCGTGCCCTGATCTCTAATAGAGTCCTTGGCCGTAATGTTATTGTGGGTTTGACAATCATAACAGAGTCCTTGACCATAATGCCATTCCGGCCTACGAGCCGTTGAATGGAGTCCTTGACCATAATGTCATTCCGGGCTTGACCCGGAATCTAAGGATGAGATCCTGAAACAAGTATGAGATCCCGGATTAGGTCCGGGACGACCTACGGTCGGTTCAGGATGACGCTTGATAAGACTTCGAAAAAATTCCTTTATCGCTTGAAAAGCAATGCTTATTTGATAAATACTCATAGGTTGTAAAGTTGACATACAACTTAAGTAAGTCAATCTTTTAAAATGTTGCTCCATTCCACCCCCACATCGAGCCCTTTACATTTGCAAAGTTTATGTATATTCTATCTGCTTCTAATTTTAAATGTTTCCCGAGGAAATCGCAAATCGCCTTTGAAAGCTTTCTTGTTTCCGATTCCGCGAGTCCTATACTTCTCAAATCAACAAACGCGCATAGTTCTTCACTTCCACCGAATAGCATTTCTTTTTCTTCCAAAGAGACCATGACATATCTTTCAGGTTTTCCAAGCTCCTTAGCAATGAAAGAAGAAAGTTCTCTAATCAAAGAAAACTTTTCATCTATTTTTGCGTTGGTTTGTACACTAAAATAAGGCATCCCCTACACCTCCATTTTGATCGATCATGCTCATACCATTTTACCACATCACATTGACTCCTGGATTCATTGACATGTGATGGTTTAAAGGTATATCATATATATGCAAAATGTATAAAATTTTTGGGAGGTGCTTTTATGAAAATCATGCTTGCAACAAACGAACCATCACTTGAAAGCCAAATAGCAGACAGATTCGCAAGAGCTCCATATTTTCTAGTATACGAGGATAAGTCCAACAAGTACAAAGTTATAGAGAACAACGCGGATATATCGCGCGGTATGGGGCCAAAAGCTGTTCAAATTGCCATTGACAACAAAGTTAAAGTGCTCATTTCAGCACTGCCAGGCGGAAACGCCATGGAGGCGTTGAAAAGTTCTGAAATAGATGTCTACGATGGCAGAGGTTTAAAAGTCTCTGAAGCTTTAGAAAAATTCAAAAACGGAGAATTGAAAAAAGTATCATGAAGATTGCTGTGCTTTCAGGAAAAGGAGGGACAGGCAAAACCACTGTCGCAACGAATCTGGCATATTCGCTGCGACAGAATGGTAAAAAAGTTCAACTTCTTGATGCCGACGCAGAAGAACCGAATTCTCATATCTTTTTCAACGTGGATTACGTTACGGAAGAACCGGTGAACATCCTGATTCCAAACATTGATAGAAGCGCATGCACCCACTGTGGGAAGTGCGCCCAGGCGTGTGAATTTTCAGCGATCAGTGTTTCACAAAAACATATAATGGTGTTTGAATATTTGTGCCACGGCTGTGGAGTGTGTTCGATGGTTTGCCCAGTAAATGCTATATCTGAAATGCCAAAAGAGATCGGAAAAGTAAGAGTTGGCCTAACACACGAAGGCATAGTGTTTGGAGAAGGAGTTTTGAACATAGGAGAACCGTCTCCAGTTAGAGTTATAAGGCAAATGAAAAAGCATATCGATCAAAATATGGATGTCGTTATCCTGGATTCTCCACCTGGAACATCTTGTCCTGTTATTGAAACGCTTCAAGGTATTGATTTCGCGTTGCTCGTTACCGAACCAACCCCATTTGGGCTACACGATTTGAAATTATCTATCAGTATCATAAGGAATTTAAACGTGGAAACTGGCGTCGTTCTAAACAGATACGATGGAGTTTACACAAAAATCGAAAAATACTTAAATAAGGAAAACATCCCTTTGTTGATGACCATTCCATACGATGTGATCATCGCACGCAGCTATTCAAACGGACAACTTTTTTCTAAAGTTAGAAAAGAGTATGTCGAGGAGTTTATTAAACTCTTTCAAAGAATCGAGGCGATGGCTGCGTGTTAAGACAAATCGCCATAGTAAGTGGTAAAGGTGGAACTGGGAAAACAACGCTTTCAGCGTCATTTTCATATCTCACGCGAGAACGCGTAATGGCAGATTGTGACGTTGACGCTCCAAACTTACATATAATATTAAAACCAGAAGTAAAAAATGCCCACAAATATATCGGTTCAAAAAAAGCTATCTTGGACCAATCAAAATGTGTGAAGTGTGGTATATGTCAGCAAGTGTGCAGATTCGATGCCATCAGCTTTGATGATGACAAGTACTTCATTAAAGAATACGCATGTGAAGGCTGCAACGCGTGTGTTATGAAATGCCCAACGAAAGCATTGAAACTTATCGACTCTTTGAGTGGAGAATATTACTTATCCGAAACCCAAAAAGGGCCTATGGCTCACGCACTCTTACAACCCGGTGAAGAAACAACTGGGGGACTTATTGCAGAAGTGAGAAAAGAGGCTGTAAGAGTAGCCAGAGAAAAGGATATTCCGATCGTGGTAATAGATGGGGCTCCCGGCATAGGATGTCCAGCAACATCATCCGTAACTTCAGCAAACTACGTTGTCATCGTTGCAGAACCAACTATGAGCGGGTTACACGATCTTAAACGTATAGTTCAAACAGTCGAACATTTTAGAATACCAATGGGAATCGTCATAAACAAGTACAACATAAACGAATTTCAAACAAATAAAATAGAAAAATACTGTGAAGACAGATCATTGGAAATATTGGGAAAGATACCATACGATGCAACTGTCAAAACAGCAACTGAACAAGCCAAATCCATTATGTTTTACGAATGTCCTGCTTCCCATGAAATACGAAAAATATGGAACAAGATCGAAAATAAAGTGATGAAGAGGTGATGAATCATGCCATGGGTTAGAGAAGAACAATGTAAAGGATGCGCAATTTGTGTTGATGCTTGCCCGATTGAAGGTGCAATAAAGATGGATAGCGGCAAAGCTCACATAAACAACGCTATCTGCACGCGATGTGGAAAATGCATGGAGGTCTGCCCAACAAACGCTATAAGACCAAACTCCGAAAATCCGGCGCTTCGTGGATTAGGAAGAGGACGTGGAACTGGAATGGGGTATGGTAGAGGCCAAAGGCGTGGCATGGGCCGTGGTCGCGGAATGAGAGATTGGTGATGACTTACAAGTACGTTTACGGTCCGGTTCCTTCAAGAAGACTTGGCAGGTCTTTGGGGGTAAGTCCCATACCTTCAAAGACCTGCAATTATTCTTGTGTTTATTGTCAATTAGGGAGAACCGATCATATGACAAACACGAGACAGGATTTTTTCGATCCGAGGAAGGTGTTGAGCGAAATAACAAGCGCTGTGAAAGAAAATCCCAACGGGATCGATTACATAACTTTCGTTGGAGAAGGCGAACCCACCTTGTGTGCTTCGCTTGGATATCTTATTCATCAAGTTAAATCCAGAACGCATTTACCAGTTGCTGTAATAACAAATGGTTCTTTACTTTACGATCCATTTGTAAGGAATGAGCTTTTGAATGCAGATGTCGTGCTTCCCTCTTTAGATGCAGGTGATAGTGAAACTTTTCTGAGAATTAACAGGCCGCACAAGTCAATAAATTTTGATTCAATGTTAAATGGGCTCAAAGAATTTTCAAAAGTTTTCCATGGGCAGTTCTGGATCGAGGTAATGCTTGTTAAAAATCTGAACGATTCTGAAAAAGAACTTAAAAAGATCTCAGAAGCACTCGAAGATATAAAACCAGATCGTGTTTACATAAATGTTCCAATTCGTCCACCAGCCGAATCATGGGTTGAGATTCCTGACGAAGACACGATAGTCAAAGCGCATGAAATTTTACATAGCTACGTCATTGCAAAATATGAAGAGGGAGACTTTCACATAGACGACCCTTCTCAGCTTTACGATGCGATCTTGAAAATATGCGAACGTCATCCAATGAGAGAAGAGCAAGTAAGAAATCTTGCAAAGAAATTCGTTGCAAACGCTGATAAGATCATTGTGAATCTCAAAAACGATCCAAATGTGAAAGTCATCCAATATAGAGGAAAAACCTTCTTCGTGGTAATCCAAAAAAATTATTTTTAACCCATCAATCCAGCTTACAACCTTGAGATTGTGATATACTCGATACACTTCAAAATTGAAGTCCAAAAAGTAATCATCGGCGATGACATTGCCTTGCAGGAGCCTCCGCAGCGTAGCGAGGACAGATCCGAAAGACAATTGTCAGAGCCATCAACACTTATCTTTTAAAGTTAAATTAGTATACACTATATTAGTATACACTATAGTTGAAAAATGATATAGAGGAGGAAGGTATGAAGAATTTCTGTGTGGTGGTAGGAGCCGGTCTTGCTGGTGCCACGACTGCAAGAGTTTTGGCAGAGGCTGGTGAACGTGTTCTCGTGGTGGAAAAATTGCAACACATCGCGGGTCATGTTTATGATGAATTTAATGAAGATGGGATATTGATTCACACTTACGGTCCACACATATTTCACACCAAAAATGCGGGTGTTTTCAAATTCTTGAGCAAGTTCACAAAGTGGCACTATTACCAACATAAAGTGCTAACTTACGTGGATGGAATGCTTGTGCCTTTTCCAATAAATCGAGACACGATTGCACAGCTTTTTGGAGTGGAAATATCAACAAATGACGTGAAAAAATTCTTAGAACAAGAAGTGAAAAACTCCGAGTTCAGAGATCCACCAGAAAATTTTGAAGACGCGGTTGTTTCACA
>Ga0256840_1000503_pt1 | contig 39878 bp, 43 predicted proteins | sample 355202metaG_FD_185969 | JGI IMG/M metagenome (GOLD analysis project Ga0256840, IMG submission 185969) | Hydrothermal vent microbial communities from Mid Atlantic Ridge, Atlantic Ocean - 355-202 | ecosystem: Environmental > Aquatic > Marine > Hydrothermal vents | place: Atlantic Ocean: Mid...
TTACAGGCTGTACACCTGCAAGCCAATATCTCAACACATCTAAACAAACAACGAAAGTACACAAAGTACACTATGAAAAGCCAACAGAACATAAAATGGCACTCTACCAACAAACCATGCGTTCTGTTGCTTCTGGCATAAAACATGATACAAAGTACCAAAGAATTGCACTCGATACACCAGAGAAAAAAGCATGGTTTAAGTCCCTCACTTACAGACTATGGGACAGACAAATCACACGCCAACAGTTCATGACTGAAGGTCTAGCCAAATACCCAAACCGAAGGTATGAGTTTCAGTTTGTTGTAGATGGTTTTGCTAATGTTTGTGGGTAACTTTTACGTATAAGAAATGGGGTCAACAGCCCCTGCTACTTCAAAACCTTTCAGTCTTAAACGACAAGAGTCACATACGCCACAAGCCCTCTGCTCTTCTTTATAACAAGACCAAGTATTTTTCAAGGGTACACCCATTTCTAAAGACTTCTGTACTATCTGAGACTTTTTTAAAGAAACCAAAGGCATCTTTATCTCTAGTGATGTCTCCTCTTTCGTACCCAGATTAATCGCCTTTTGCATCTGTTTTATGTAACTCTCTCTACAGTCAGGGTAGCCAGAGCTGTCTTCTTCTACCACACCTATAAAGAGTGCCTGGGCCCCATGCTTTTCAGCTACAGCTGCTGCAATGGAGAGAAAGATACCATTTCTAAAAGGTACATAGGTTACAGGCACGCCCTCTTCTATGCCACCTGTGGGTACGTCTATGCTTTTGTCTGTGAGTGCAGAAGCACCTATCTGCTCGAAAAAGGGTAGGTCTATTTCATAATTTTTTACCGCATGGACATTTTGTGCTATTTTTTTAAAACATGCTAGCTCTTTTGCCTCTGTTCGTTGTCCATAGTTAAAATGTAAAGCGACAATCTCATATCCCTCATTTTGTGCTATTTTTGCCGATAAGGCAGAGTCCATGCCTCCTGATATGATGCAGACTGCTATTTTAGACATTGATACCCTTTATACGCTATATTTACTGCCATTTTACCAACATTTGGGTAAACTTCTAACATGATAGATTTGGATAATCAAACAGACTTGAACTTTGACCTAAGTAAATTAGCATATATTGCAAATGCACTCACAAGTTCAGATGTAGAACTTATCATCACAGATGATGAAACGATGCAAGCTTTAAACAGTGAACATAGAGGCAAGGCATCATCAACAGATGTACTCTCATTTCCACTAGAGACACCTTTTACAGAGCAAACTGTTTTTGATATGCCTTTGGGTTCCATAGTGATTGCAAAGCGTTATGTCGTGCAAAAAGCAAAAGAGCTTGGACATAGCATACAAGATGAGCTTTCACTACTCTTTATACATGGCATGTTACATCTTCTTGGTTTTGACCATGAAACAGATGAGGGAGAGATGAGAGTACGTGAAAGTGAACTTATCTCACAGTTTGGCTTACCAAAAAGTTTAATCGTAAGAACAGAGGAGTATTAATATGGATTTTCTTATATTTGTTATTGCCATGGGTGGACTCATTTGGGGTGCAGACCTTATTATCCACCAGAGTGAACGCATTGCGTTAAAGTTTAATATCCCTGAGTTCATCATTGGGGCGACGCTTATCGCATTGGGGACATCTCTGCCAGAGATGGCTGCAAGTATCGCAGCATCTTACAATGGTAAGCCTGATATCTCAGTAGCAAACGTCATAGGAAGTAACATACTGAACATTACGCTAGTGCTTGCAACGGTATTTCTCATAGCAAGAAACATCAACCCAAACAGGGACTTCTTTGCTAAAGACAGTACATGGGCTCTTGTACCTGTGCTTCTCTTTATGCTGATGATACTAGATGGTGTCATCTCCAGATTTGATGCCATACTGTTACTTTTACTCATGGGAGCATACCTTCTATTTTTACTCCAAGATGCAAAAAACATGCCAGAAGAAGACCTAGAAGACTTAGATGAAAGTACCTTTTCTTGGGTAAAAACCATACCTGTACTCATAGGTGCATTTCTTTTGGTAGTCATAGGGGCTCACTTCACAGTAGAAAGTGCTTCAGCCATAGCAAAAAGTTTTGGTATCTCTGAATGGGTCATAGGTATTGTCATGATATCTCTTGGTACATCGCTTCCTGAACTTGTTGTCAGTATCTCAGCCGCTGCAAAAGATAAAGTAGATATGGCGATAGGAAACATCATAGGCTCAAATATGGCAAACACCACTGTAGTGCTTGGATCTGCTGCACTTACAAGCCCTCTGAGCATCAATTCTTCTGCTTATATCTTTGATATCGCAACGATGATTGTGGCTACTTTACTCTTAGTCTTTATCACCGCAAACAAACTCTATAGTAAATCTGCGGGTATAAGTCTCATCATTATATTAGGGTTATTTTTAAATAATACTTTACAGAGTATGTAAAGTATTATTTTATTCACATACTGTTAGTATATTTTTCTACTTCAGCTTCCAATTCTTCCCAATTCTTTTTATAGATATCAATATAATTAACTAAATGTGTTCTTTGCCTTTGTGATATAAAATACATCAAATCTTTAAACATTTTTACCATTTCTGATGCATATATAACTTCATATTTATCAAGAGCATCTCTAGCGTATTTTCCCAAAGCAACAAATTCTTCTGCATGAATCATATTTTCAAATGATTCCCTTGAGTCCTTCAACTCATCTATAATTTGGAGTAATTTTTCATAATACTTTAAATTACCTCCTGAGTGTTCTACTCCTTTAGAAACATCTAATACATCCTTGTTAAATGAAAAACTTATTTGATTTCTATTCTTTGTCCTCATTCGTATTTTTTCTGTCATAATGAGAAAATTTTTCAATGCCATATGAACATCATTCACATCTATCGGTTTTGTAATTGCAGCATTCATACCTGCGAGTTCCATCTTTTTCAATTCATGCGTAAATGCCATTGATGATATCGAAATAATAGGTAGCGTTTTAAACTTCTCCATAGTACGTATCTTTTTCGTCATAAGTATCCCATCCATTATAGGCATATTGATATCAGTAAAAATAATATCAATCTCTTCACGTTCAAGCAACTCTAACATTTCCAAACCATTATTCATACAAAAAAGTGTAATACCTTCTTGATTCAATATGTTTTGTAAAATCTTTTCATCTACCTTACTATCTTCAACAATAGCAATATTGGCTCCTCTAAAGTACTCTAAATTGTTATCTTCATACGTATAATCGCCTTTTACAATAAATTTTTCTGTATTAAATATTTCGATATTATTAATACCTTTTACTGCTTTACTTTTAAGGATAAATATTTGGTAAAGAATTTCTTCTACATCACCAATAATAATAGGACTATATAGCTCTGCATCTGCTATAGGTTTTGAAAGTTTTATTTTCTCTTCCTCTTCAAATAACTCATGCACAATAATCATTTTAAAATTACTAGTGGTATCTTGAGCAATATTTTTAAAAAAACTTATATGCTTATACGAAAGATCAGTTGAACGAATAATAGCCATGTCATATCGACTAAGGTCTGGTTTCTTCTTTTCAAAATCATCTAACTTTAGATTATGAATGTACATACCATATGTCTCAAAGATATACTGTGTTCTTTGTGTATCATATTTATCTCTACCTATAAAGAGAGCTTTTTTTCCATTTAATATTTTTTTTAACTCTTCTTGATGGTTTTTATCATTTTCATCTTCATAGTAGGGTATTTTAAATGTATAGTGCGTTCCAGATCTCTTATTACTTGTCACTTCAAGTTTTCCTTGCATTGCATCTACAATCATTTTAGCTTTTACAAAGTTATTTAGCTGTTGACTTTGAGTACTCATAACTTGAAATGCATTATTGTATTGCTGATAAGCTTTTTTATCGATAAAAGATTTTTCATTAACAATATCAAATAACAAAAAATCATTTTTAATCTTTGAAATTTTTAACACTATTTCAGCATTTCTATTCAATAAACAAGCATGATTAAGGAGTATTGATAATATTTGTTCTAAATAGTCATTATCACCTACAATATATCGACCTACCCCCTTATCAACATCATAATAAATAGTATGTGCGTTCTCTTTTAAACATGGGGTAAGCTTATTGGTCAAAATATGCAATAAGCCACTGATGCGAAAAGGTTGATTTTCGATTTTAATATCACTAATTTCTTGTTTATATTGTTTAACAAGATTAATATCTGTTGTCTCTTTCTCATCTAAAAACTCTGAAGAGACTGTAAGAGCATGCGTCTTCTTTGCACTTTTAAATAAATTAAAAATATTTTTCATTATATTCACCATGTTGTATAAATAATTTTATTTACACAGATAAGATATCTATAAAATGTAAGATTGGAGAATTTATTTTCATAAAAGTATACCTGCTTACTATAATAGAATATAGAGTGCAATCAGGCTATCTCAAGAGAGACCCTTAACTTTCCGTCTTCACTTCACAGTGAATTTAGCTTTAACTTATAAGATGTATCATACATAATGATAATTTAAAGCTAACTTAACTAGTCTTAATATTATTTTAACGCTTTTTTGAGCTTTCTTTCAATCGCATCTGGGATACTAGAAATACCCATGAACTGTCCCATAGAAAGCAATGGATATGACAGTGCTAAATAGTATTTTGCATGAAGTGCATAGACATTACCCTCTTCTATAAGTACAGTGTATGGAAGCAAAAGTGCATTTTCAACACCAATTTTATTGATAAAGTTTTCAGTATTTTTTGACATTTTCACACCAACAAGTGTACTGCCATTTGCAAGTTTAACTTCAAATATTTTTTTCTTAGGATTGACTGTTGCACCTTTTTTAAGTGTTAGCATATCTTGATAATAAGGCATTGCCATCATAAAGTGGTATCCTGCTAGATCACCCTCTTTAAGTACATCTTTTGTTGCAGTAAGCTTACCAAGAACTTTACCTAGTGATTTTTTCACTTTACTGTCTACCCCTGCTTTATAGTCTTTTTGCATAAATGCTTTCAACCAGTATGTAGGGTTAGTTACGCGTACAGTTTTGGCTTCACTGTCGACCATAAGTCTCTGAATAGCAGCAAAACCACGTGTTTTTTTACTGGCATTGGCTTTGAGGTCTTTGTTTGTAAAGACAATCACTTTAAGGTTTTCTTTTGATGCAGGAGAATACGTTGCGAGTACATCGAATCCCGCCTTAGCAAGCTTTGACTTTAGCGTTTTTTCTGTTGCAAATGGTGCGTCGTAATAGGCAGATATTTTTGCAGCATTTACTGATAGTGTTGTAAGCATAAGTACTATTAGTACGGTAGAAAATTTAGAAATAATGTTTGACATGGGTTATCCTTTTTATGTTAATCAATACGTTTATATGATAGTAAAAGTAACGATAAAGGGTGCTTAAACACCCTTTAGGTCTATAAGAGATTAAAATTTGTAGTTAAGTTGAAATGCCAAGCTTGATTCCTGGTGTGAAGTTGCAATAGTTGATGGGAAAGCTAAACCTGTTATGTCAAATGAGTCACTTGTCTCTGGTGAATATACATAAGCCAAGTCTACAGAGAAAGATGAACTTATACTATAAGATCCACCCACAGTATAATGAGATTCAGCATTTGCAGGGAAACCTAAAAGGTTAAAAAAGTTTAATCTAGGATCTTTACCTTCAACCACTGCTGATGCGCCATAGTTATATCCAACTCTTACTGCCCAATTGTCTTGTGCATATTGATAACCAAATGCGTATACATCTTGATCTTCCCAACCAAAGTCACCATAACCTTTAGTGTCTGACCATTGAATGTTTTTATAGTCAAATGCTAAAGTATGCCCTCCTGTTGTATAGGCAATACCAACACCATATTCTGAAGGTTGTTCAAGAGTATCACCAGCAGGTAAGGTAAGACCAAATGGTGCTGTAGCCGTAGTCAGTTGACCTGAATATGTCATTTCGATTGATGATTTATATGTTGCCCCTATAGTAAGACCTTTTACACCATCTTGTGCAAAATCATAGGCAACACCTAAGTTATAACCAAAACCGAAGTCTTGTGCTAAACCAGCACCATTGCCAGCACCTGTTTGAGGGTTAATATAATTAATATCTAGGTTACCATATTGCATAATTGGTGTAACTGCCACACTCAAACCACCTGCTTTATATGCGATGGGTACACCAAACTGAAGAAGTTGAAGATTTGTAACCATATTAAAGTTTGCAAAGATGCCTGCTTGTGGGTTAAATGTACCTGCTTTACTAAAGTCTGTACCCATACCAGCAGTTCCCCACATACCCACACCAATGTACCAGTTGTCATCAATTTTATGTGCAATAGAGACTTCAGGAATCATGTTTAAGTCAGCATCACTTGTGTACGATGTATCACGTGTACCATTGATTTGTGTTTTGATTGTTGGTGCAAATAATGTTCCACCAAATGAAATTTCTGTACCTTCTACTGATGTAATAAGTGCAGGGTTAGCAAGACCTGACTCTGCTCCATGAGCTACTGCAATACCAGTTCCACCCATACCACGTGCTTTAGCACCAATACCGATAAGGTTATCTCCATTTGTTGCATGAAGTGTTGTCGCAGCAATAAGCGAAAGCGTAATAAGTTTTGTTAATGTTATCTTTTTCATTTGACTTGTCCTTTAGTATAATGTGACAGTATGTTAACTGAAAATAAAATCAATGTCAAGTATACCAATTGACTTAATCGATTATGATAAATCTAACTGATAGTAAACATCAGTCAAATTTAATGAACATAGTTGAGTCTATAAATACTAGTGATATGTTAAATGGTGAGAAGATAAGATTTTTCTTAGACACTGTGCTAAGTAAGAAGAAATTGAAGTATGCTTCTTGCATACTTCAATAGAAATATTAAATTTTACTTTTTACGAACGTTTCCATCTCTTCAACTACTTCTTCTAACGTTCTCTCTCCCGAAATAACTTTTAAAAGGTTTTTATCTGTATAAAACTTTTGTATCTCTGCCAATGGATCCGTATAGATTTTCATTCTGTCATTAAAGACATCTTCATTGTCGTCTGAACGTCCTTCACCAGGGGCTGCTTCTGCTGCACGACCTAAAATACGCTGACGTGCAACTTCTTCAGATACGCGTACTTCTATCACTGAAGCCAGTTCGATGTTCTCTTCTTTTGCTACAAGTGCATCAAATGCTATCATCTGCTCTACTGAACGTGGATATCCATCTATCAAAACATTAGCTACAGGTGCATTGTTGATAGCAGAAACAATAGTATTTACAATGATTTCCAGTGGTACTAAAGCCCCTTTTGAAATGTAAGACTCTATCTCTTTGCCTAGTTCAGACCCAGACCCTACTTCTTCTCTAAGCATATCGCCCGTTGAATAGTGAACAATGTTGTCATTTTTTTCAGCGATGATGCTGGCATCTGTTGTTTTTCCTGAGCCTGGGGCTCCGATGATTAAAAATAGTTTTTTCATTTTTGCTTTCCTTTTATGCTTCTGTTTTTACTTGTTGGCGTATTCTAAGACTTAACTCTTTAAGCTGTTCATCTTCCACAGGGCTTGGTGCTTGCGTTAAGATACATTGTGCTTTTTGTGTTTTAGGGAAGGCTATGACTTCACGTATACTAGATGAATGTGTCATCAGCATAATGAGTCTGTCTAAACCTAAGGCAAAGCCACCGTGTGGTGGTGCACCAAATTTGAAGGCATCCAGTAAGAAACCAAATTTTTCCTGAGCTTCTTCTTCTCCAATGCCCATAAGTGTGAAAATCTCTTTTTGCAAATCTTCTTTATGAATACGGATAGACCCACCACCTAGCTCTGTACCATTGAGTACGATGTCATAGGCTACTGACTTTAGGTCTTCTATATCATCATACGCTATCTTCCCATCTGCATCTAGCTCTGGCATAGTAAAGGCATGGTGCATGGCTTTTATTTTGCCATCTTCTACTTCAAACATAGGGAAGTCCATCACCCATAAAAATTCAAATTTCGTGTCATCTATAAGGTCAAGTTTTTCATGTTCTGCTAGGAAGATTCTAAAGCGTCCCATATAGTCAAGTACTAGTTTTTTATTGCCAGCACCAAAGAAGACTGCATCTCCCACTTCAAGTTCACATCTCTCAACGATAGCCGCGATGTCCTCTTCAGTAAAAAACTTAGCAAGAGGGCCTTTTAAACCGTCCTCTTTCATTTGGAAGTAACCAAGTCCAGAAGCACCAAACTTACGGACATACTCTTCAAACTTTTTCATCTCTCTTTTGGAAAATATTTCATCACCTTTAGGTACTTTTAGAGCCTTGATACGGTTAGTTTTAGGGTCTTTGGCGATGTTAGAAAATATCTCATTATCACAACGTGCAAAGATGTCAATCACATCTACCATTTTAAGGTCATATCTCATATCTGGTTTGTCTGAACCGTAGTTTTCCATGGCGTCAGCGTAGGTCATGCGTTTAAACTTAGTAGGGATATCAAAACCACATTTGTCAAAAATATTATATATCAGCTTTTCAGCTACGTTTATCACGTCTTCTTGGTCACAAAAAGACATCTCGACATCTATCTGGGTAAACTCTGGCTGTCTGTCTGCTCTGAGGTCTTCATCTCTAAAACATTTTGCTATTTGGAAATAACGGTCAAAACCACCTACCATCAACAGCTGTTTAAAAAGTTGTGGAGACTGTGGAAGTGCATAGAACTCACCAGAGTGTACACGGCTAGGTACAAGGTAATCTCTAGCACCCTCTGGGGTAGACTTGGTAATGATAGGCGTTTCTACTTCTAAAAAGTCAAGTTCATCTAGGGCATTACGTGCAGCTATAGTTGCTTTTGAACGTAGCTTGAAAATATCATAAGACTTTTGTGTACGAAGCTCTAAGTAACGGTATTTGAGTTTTATCTCTTCGTTTACTTTGTCATCGTTAAGCTCAAAAGGCATAGGTTTAGAACGGTTTTCTATGACAAGTTTGTCTACAACCATTTCTACTTTACCCGTTTTGAGTTTAGGGTTTTCAAGTCCTTCGCCTCTGGCACGCATCTTACCAGTAGCAACAAGTACAAACTGGTCACGTACGTCTTCTGCTATTTTATGAGCCTCAGCGTTGTCTGCGGGGTCACAAACAAGTTGTATAACTTGGTCTTTGTCTCTAAGGTCGATGAAGATAAGCCCACCATGATCTCTACGGCTAGATACCCAGCCTGCAACGGTGACAGTCTCACCGATATGTGTTTCGTTTACTTCTGCACAATAATGTGTTCTCATAACTATCCTAAGTATAAAATTATAGTCGCGATTATAGCTAAATCTTGTTTAGGATTATGTATTGCATACAAAATATGCCAATATGCAACATTTTTGACTCACAAAGCAAGATTATGCTACCCTATCATTATAATATTCATCAGAAGAATAGGAAGACTATGAGTACTCAAAAATTAGAACACATCAAAACAGCAGGGTTTATCCTTAAACCTAATGACCCTGAAATACGTACCCTCTATGAACGTATCAAAACACAGTTTGAAAATAGAGGTATTTCTGTACTTCTAGCAGAACAATCTGCAAAGATGATAGGTCTAGAGGGTATTTCTTTTAGCCAAATGTGCCAAAATGCAGATTTTTTGGTCTCTTTAGGAGGAGATGGTACCCTACTCTCTTTAGTGAGAAATTCTTATGCTTACAAAAAGCCAGTAGTAGGCATCAATGCAGGAAACTTAGGATTTTTAGCAGATGTTACCATAGATGATGTCGAAACATTTTTAGAACAGCTTTTTTCTGATGAGTATCGTATAGATGACCGCATGATGATAGAGGGGCATATACTTAAAAGTACGGGTGAAAAAAAAGAGTTTTTTGCTTTTAATGATGTAGTTATCACCTCACCTAAACCTTCTAAAATGGTACAAGTAAACGCTTCTATACTTGGAGATAGATTTAACTCTTACCGTGGGGATGGTGTCATCATCTCTACACCTACAGGTTCAACTGCTTACAATTTAGCTGCAGGTGGTCCTGTGGTCTATCCTTTGACTAAGGCGTTCATCATTACCCCTATATCGGCTCACTCTTTAGGTAACCAACGTCCTCTAGTAGTCCCTGCAGACTTTAGCATAGAGTTTGATGCAGAGCAATATGATGCCATAGCCACCATAGATGGGCAAGAAGTCTATGAACTACTTGAAGATGATGTACTGTTTATAGAGGGTGCAAAGATAGGGGCAAAACTACTGCATAGAAAAGAGCGAAACTACTTCTCCGTACTACGTGAAAAACTTCACTGGGGAGATAAACTTTGATAGAACGTCTCTACCTACGTGAACTTGTGACCTTCAATGAAGTAGAACTTAATTTTCATAAGGGTTTGGTTGTTTTTACTGGGCCTTCAGGGGCAGGTAAATCTGTACTGATGTCTGCCATACTCTCTAGCTTTGGCTACACTACCCAAGGGGCAGCCAAACTCTGTGAAGTAACACTTTCTAAACCTACTGCCCTACAAAGCGATGAGTATGTACTGGAAGATGAACTCACCATTAAAACACTCAAAAAAGAGAAGTTACGTTACCTCATAGAGGGGCAAAATATTTCTAAAAAATCACTATATGAGATGTTTAGACCCTATGTGCAGTATCTTTCCGTACGTGATAAAAGTGGTTTTGAAAGTGCATCACTCCTTGAGATGATAGACAACGCTTTACTCTCACATAACAAAGCCTTTAAAAAGTTACGCAAAGAGTACAAAAAACGCTATGTGAACTACAAACAAAAAGTCCAAGAACTCGAACAAATCAAAGAGAAGGAAGCAAAACTAACCCAACTCATAGAGTATGCCAGTTACGAAGTAGAAAAAATAAATAAAATAGACCCTAAAATAGGCGAAGATGAAGAGCTTATACAAGTTAAAAAACAACTCTCACGCATAGACAAAATAAAAGCTTCTCTTGCTACTGCTATGGATATCTTTTCTGCAGAGTCAGCCGTGGAAGAGGTCTATAAGCTCTTAGATAAAGATGCCACGGTCTTTATGGATGCTATGAACCAAGTACGTGCAGACTTTGAAGAGACTGAACATCTAGCCTCAGAACTTGAAGAACTAGATGTAGAAAGCATACTAGACAGACTCTCAGATATCACAGCCTTACAGCAACGTTATGGCTCTATAGAAGAGGCTTTAGCCTATAAAGAACTTAAGCAAAAAGAGTTAGCAGGCTATAAGACGATAGAGCAAGACAAAAGTATGCTAGAGAGCTTTTTAAGTATGGAGTACATGGAACTCTCAACACTGGCAAGACAAATCACCACCGCACGTAAAAAAGAGTCTGCCTTACTAGAAAAGACGCTTGAAGGCTATTTGAAAACCTTAAAACTCCCTGTATTAGGCTTTACCTTTGAAGCACAAAATCTAAGTCCTAATGGTGCAGATAGTGTAGATGTCACTTTAGGAGGTTCAAACACAAGTACACTTAGTGGTGGGGAGTTTAACCGTGTACGTTTAGCTCTTATGGCTTCTACCATAGAAGAAAACAAATCAAAAGAAGAACATGTTCAAGGTGTGCTTATATTAGATGAGATAGACGCAAATGTAAGTGGAGATGAATCAATAGCCATTGCAGAAATGATACAGAAACTCTCTAAAGTGTATCAAATATTTGCTATCTCGCATCAACCCCATCTATCAGCTCTTGCAAATCAACACATCGTTGTCACAAAAGACAACACTCAAAGTCAAGTCATCGAACTTAGTGAAGAAGGAAGGGTACACGAGATAGCCCGTATCATCGCAGGTGAAAACCCTACAAAAGAGGCGATGGAATTTGCAAAAAAATTAAGAGCTTAGAGGTACTGCTCTCGTAGCTCTTTAGTGTAGTGTTTTAAATACTCGAAATATACTGTAGCGATATCTATATCAGTTCCTGTTTTAAGGTAGGTATTGCACTCGACCAATAAGTCTGATATACCTCCCGTACCTAAGTTCGTTGTAGACCCTTTTAAACTATGCGTTAAACGTTCCATCTTATGAAAGTCAGCGTTCTTTAGTTCCACTTCTATCAAAGGGATTTGTTCTTCTAGTTGAGGAATAAGCTCTTCTACAAACTCTTTTGACTCTACTTCAGACAAACCCATCTCCACAAGTCTTGCATGTGTAAATTTTGGGTATTTACATGTGGGGAGATTTTTATTTTCCTCTTTCTCTTCTTTTTTTTCTTTTGGCTTCTCTTTTGACTTTTCTTCTTGTTTCTCTTTTTTAGCCTTTGTTTCTTTTAATTCTTCTTGTTTGTCTTTTTCAAGTTTGACATCATTTTTAGGTTTTTCTTTCGCTTGTGTTGTACCGCTATATCGTCTTTTACGTCTTTTTTCTTGGTATATTCTTTCATTTCTTACTTCTATCACAATAATGGTAATCACAATAAATATAAAAATTGAAAATAATGTTATCCCTAGCATTCAAAACCCTTGTATATTGTATATATACTAGATGATAACTTATCTAAGATTATATTAAGTTGTTAGAGCATTTATTTTTAGTTGTTATAATACATAAAAAATTAGGTTCGAAATGATTGTAGATACACATTGCCATTTAGATGATGACCGATATAGGGATGATATAGAAAATGTTTTACACCATGCAAAAGAAAAAGGTGTTGAAAAATTTATCATACCTGGTGCAGACCCTAAAACACTACAAAGAGCTGTAGAACTTTCAGAAAAATATGAGAGCATTTATTTTTCAGTAGGGGTACACCCTTATGATGCACAAAACTATGATAAAAGCTACCTAGAAACCTTTGTGACGCATCCCAAATGTGTTGCAATCGGGGAATGTGGATTGGATTATTTTCGCTTACCTGAAAATAAAGAAGAAATAAAAGCAGAAAAAGCCCTTCAAAAAGAAGTATTTTTAGACCAGATACTTTGGGCAAAAGAGTTAAAAAAACCTCTTATAGTACATGTACGAGAATCCTCTGTTGACTGCTTAGAACTTTTAGATACCTATGCAGGTGAAGTAGGTGGTGTACTTCACTGCTATAATGCTGATGAATCCTTACTAAAACTTGCAAAGAAAAACTTCTATTATGGTATAGGTGGTGTTTTGACCTTTAAAAATGCTAAGAAACTTGTCAATGTTTATCCTAAAATTCCTCAAGATAGACTTCTCATAGAAACAGATGCTCCCTACTTAACACCACATCCACACAGAGGTGAGAGAAATGAACCTTCCTATACCTCACTTGTAGCAGAAAAAATGGCAGAACTCTCTCATATTGAAAGTAGCCAGATTAAAGATATCAGTACAAAAAATGCCCATAGGCTTTTTGGAATTTAACTATGCGTATTTTTTCGAAGTTTATTGTTGTTTATATTATAACTACAGCTACGCTTATATCACTCTCTTTAGAAAATAAGTATCCAAGTTACAACTATGTTTTTAATGAATTTGATGTAGATGATTCTTATTTATATAATGAAGAGTTTAAACGTTTTGTAGATAAAAATGAGCGTGGGTTAAAACAATTTTATAAACGCTCATTAGTACGGGGTGAAACCCTTTTACCCATGTTACAAGGACTACTGATGGAAGATGGCGTCAGTGATTTGTTTATTTATTTATCTATGATTGAATCAGGGTTCTCAACCGATATAGTCTCTTCAAAAAAAGCTGTAGGATTATGGCAATTTATGCCAGCAACTGCCCGACAGTACAACTTAACGGTTTGTAAAAACTATGATGAACGCTGTGATGCAACAAGTGCAACAACTGCAGCGATGAAATACCTCAATAAACTCCATAAACAATTTGGTAAATGGTATCTCGCTGCTATGGCATATAACTGTGGGGAGGGACGTCTAGAACGTGCCATTAAAAAAGCGGGGACAGATGACCTAAGTATCTTAACAAATAATCAAAATAAATTTTTGCCTAAAGAGACCAGAGACTACATTAGAAAAATTTTACTTATAGCTATGATTGGTGAAAGTAGTATCATTGGATTTGATAATGTAAAAGAAAATAACAATGGGTTTGTTGAAGTTGAAGTTGACCGTAGTACATCCATACAAGCCGTAGCTAAAATGATTAAGATGGATAAGCAAAAACTGTTATCAATCAATAAACACTATACTAAAACCAAACCTCCAACTCAAAAACCTTTTTATACCCTTAAAATACCTATGGAAAAGATATATGCTTTTTACTTGCGTTATGAAATTCCAGAAGTTAAAGAAGCAGAACCTAAATCACATATGATTACCCATGAAGTACAAATGGGAGACACCTTAGACAATATTGCAAAACTTTATGATGCGAACAAAGATGAAATACGTGTTGTCAATCACTTAGAGTACCCATTTCTTCAACTAAACACTCTTCTTGTCATACCCGTATCTCAAAACATATTTGAAAAGATGTCACGATAAAAAAAGTATTTTATGATAAAATTTTATCTTCTAAAGAAGAGGACAATGAAAAAATGAAAAAACTATTCAAACTATTTATTACTTTTATACCCCTGATTATTTTAATACTAATGAGTGGTTATTTTACAAAAAAATCATGGGATGAGTATCAATCAAAAAAGCTTTTTTCATCAACGCTAGAAAATATCAAAATTTTGCATGCTTATGAATCCGCTATAGTGGATGAATCTCTCTGCATGTTACTGCCCAATAACAACAGTCAAACAATAGCAGATATTTGTAAAAAGCGTACTCAAAAAAGTGCCACTATAAAGAAAACACTCAACACACACAATCAAAATTTAAAAAAGTGGATAGATGAAATTGAATTGTTTAAAGCGAATAGTTTAAAATATAATGTCTCTGACTTTCAAAAACTTGTAGGCAAAGAGTCTCTCATATCAACTGCGACATCTTATTTACAGGGAATAGACTATCCTAAATATAATGTAGAGGTAACAAGCCTCCTAGATACCTATGGGTCACTGTTAAATGTACTTTATGCCACAAATTTAGAAAACTTTCTACTTACTTACTATCTGAGTCATACCACACCTATCTCCACATCAAATATTATCTTTTGGGATAAAATTATTGAGAACTCAAACCCTATCGATTTCAAGCATATGAAATCGATATCATCTCTAAAAAATGAACTGATTAACATTTCACAAAAACCTGCTGTACAAAAAAATCTTGATCAAATTGACGACATGCGTATTCACATTTTAACAAACTTCAAAACACGGAACAAAGACAAAGTAAATTGGATACAAATACTCGCAAAGAAAGCCAAAATACTTAAGCAACAATCTTCTCTTATCTCCCAAGCACTATATCAAAAGATAGAGAAAGATATAGAGACTGCTTTGCTATACTTAATCTTCTATATATCTATTTTATTTTTAAGTATGATTGCTCTTTTTTATGCCTATAAATCATATAAGGAAAACGCTCTTCAAGATACATCTCTTAATAAATTTCTGCATCAAATTAAAGTGCTCGATTCACAGAACAACACAGAGGTATCTTCCTTAGAAAACATCTTAAAGGATGCAAAGAGAAAAGAAAATATATTTCCCCACATCTATGCGTACTTTAAACGCTTAAATGAACGATGCCATAGTGCAGAAGAAGAAGCAAAATCAAAGAGTAACTTTCTCTCTACCTTATCTCATGAGATACGTACACCACTCAATGGTATCATAGGCTTCTCAAAACTCCTGAAAGACATAGGTGTAACACAAGACCAAGAAGAGTTTTTGTCTTTAATAGAAGGTTCATCCAAGAACCTGATAGCCATTGTAAATGATGTTTTAGACCTTTCTAAAATAAATGCCGATAAAATGGAAATAGAAAATGTTTCCTTCAATATTGTTGAAACAGTTGAATCAACAGTAGCAACATTTACACAGCAAGCTGTACAAAAAGATATTGAACTAGGTGTATTTATCGATCCGTTTTTGTCTCATTATTTTTTAGGTGATGCTACTAAGTTATCTCAAATTTTAACCAACCTCATAAGTAATGCCGTTAAATTTACAAATCCTTATGGTAAAGTAAATATTTTTGTACAATGTATACGACATACTAAAGATGATGCTGAAATTAAATTTGCTGTGTCTGATGATGGTATTGGACTGTCACAAGAGCAGATTAAAAATATTTTCAATCCTTTTACACAAGCAAGTAAGAGTACAAGTAATAAATATGGCGGGACAGGACTAGGACTCACTATCTCTCGTAAAATGGTAGAACTAATGGGCGGTAAACTTGAAGTTAAAAGTCAAGTCGATAAAGGGGCAAATTTCTATTTTACCCTCAAATTAACTAAAGATCAAGATAAAATCTTTGAAGCTTACCCAAATTTTGAAAATCTGTCTGTAGGGCTTGCTCTTCCTGTCAAAAGTATTAAACGACAATTAGATACGAACCTTAAACTATATCTAGAACATTTAGGGGCAAATTTTTCTATCTACTACTATGAAGATTTATTTGCAGATGATGTATATGTAGCTTTACCTGATATCATGATTTTCGATCATCATTATGCTAGACTTTCTGGCGAACTTGACCAATGTGCTTCATTGGACTGTAAAACGGTAATTTTAACTGATGGGAGTCTTCATTCACGTATAAATCCTAATCGACATCATTTTGATGATATTATCTTTACGCCGATGAGTTTACATAAATGTATTCGTATCCTTACTGTTACTCATAAACAAGATATAGAAACCTATAGTCAACCTTCAAAAACACTTGAGAATGTCGCATCATTTACAGGATTACATGCATTAGTCGCAGATGATAATTTAATTAATAGAAAACTCATCAATATTATTTTAGAGAAAATTGGTTTACGTGTCACGCTAGCTTCTGATGGTTTAGAAGCCTTAAAAAAATACCAAGAGGATAGATCATATGATATTATATTTATGGATATTCAAATGCCAATTATGGATGGTGTCAAGGCTACTCAATCTATAGTAACCTATGAAAAAGAAAATGACTTACCTCATATTCCCATCATCGCACTCACAGCAAATGTTGCTACTGGAGATAAAGAATATTACCTCGCAGAAGGTATGGATGACTATGCCACAAAACCTTTAGAGATACATATTATAAAGTCACTCATATCAAAACACTGTGGCGTCAGTTTAACAAGCGATAATAAAGAGAAATAACGAGATAATATCTTGATGAATATACAAATATAAGGTCAATATGAAACATAGCATAGCGAAAAAAATATCGCCATACTTACTCCTGAGTTTCTTTTCATCTTTTGGTATATTTTTTACTGGATGTAGTCAGTCAGTAAAAACTGTTAGCAATCCTACTGCAACCAAATACACAAGCAGAGCTAGGCATAGAGCCACTATGCGATCTTATAAAGTATTAGGTAAACGCTACTACCCAAACTATGTTGAAGTAGGACAAGTAATGCATGGTATTTCTTCTTGGTATGGACCAAATTTTCATGGAAAATACACAAGTAATGGAGAAATATATAATATGCATGCACGTACTGCTGCACATAAAACACTTCCTATGGACACTATGGTACGTGTAAAAAATCTTCAAAATGGCAAAACCACTGTTGTACGCATCAATGATAGGGGACCCTTTGTTAAAGGACGTATCATAGACTGCTCCTATAAAGCAGGAAAAGAAATAGGATTAGACAAGATGGGTATTGCAAAGGTCACTGTCGAAGTACTCGGTTTTGCAGGTAAAGTCGAATCTTCTTCTCGTATCGTACAAAATAAAACAAGAAAAAGAAAAAAACCTACACGAATATTGCTCTCTAACTTTGGCATTCAAGTAGGTGCATTTAGACAATATAACGGAGCACAAACTATAAAACAAAACTATAAGAGTAGATATTCACGCTATAATCCCATTATAAAACATTCTAATATGGATGGTCAAAAACTTTATAGAGTATGGCTGATGGGTTTTGGTTCAGAACAAGAAAGTCGTGATTTTATCGCGTCAAACAGGCTCTATGGGGCATTTATAGTAAGAAATTAGGAACAAGTATGATAGAAGTAAATAGAGAAACAAAAGAGACACAGATTTCAGTTAAAGTTAACCTTTATGGTACAGGAAAAGCAAAAATTGATACAGGTGTAGGCTTTTATGATCATATGCTAGAAGCCTTTACAAAACATGCCCATATTGATCTTGATGTTATCTGTAAAGGTGATACACATATCGATGACCACCATACTGTTGAGGATGTTGCTATAGTGATAGGACAAGCTTTACGTAAAGCCATTTACCCCGTACAAAGTATAGAGCGTTTTGGTAATGCTACTGTGGTCATGGATGAAGCAAGTATCACTTGTGATATAGACTTATCTAACCGTGGTTTTTTAGTTTTTGAACTTCCAATAGGTGGTAAAGTGGGTGACTTTGATGTTGAACTTGTGGAAGAGTTTTTCAAAGCATTTGCCTTTAATTTACCTCTAACGTTACACCTTATCTATAACCGTGGTAAAAATAAACATCATATCATTGAAGGTGCATTTAAAGCCCTAGCTGTAGCTCTTAGACGTGCAGTAACAGTCAATGAAAATGCAGGTATACCAAGCACAAAAGGTGTTCTGTGAGCATAGAACTTATTGTACTGGATGTAGACGGGACTATGACTGACTCTCGTATAACCTATAGTGAAAATGGTGATGAGATCAAATCTTTTAATGTCAAAGATGGTTTAGCCATAGTCTCATGGAGAAAACTTGGAAAAAAAGTAGCCATCATCACAGGAAGAAGTTCTAAAATTGTGGAACGAAGGGCAAAAGAATTACGTATTGAACATTTTTATCAAGGGATACATAACAAAAAAGAGGTGCTTGAAGCGTTACTGAAAAAGTTAGAGTTAACAATGGAGAATGTAGCTGCAATCGGTGATGATTTAAATGATTTACAAATGTTAAAAGCTGCTAAAATATCTTTTGTTCCTCGTGATGCTAGTGCTTATGTGGATACTACTGCGTCTGTTATATTGAACAAAAAGGGTGGAGATGGTGCAGTCAGAGAGATGATAGAAATGCTTATCATCAAAGAAGGTTTAGAAGCAAAGTATTTGGATCTATGGGAGTAAGAATTGAACTGGTACTGTTCGCTGCCATAGTTATCATCATCGGTGGCTCACTGGGTATGAAACTCAATGATAGGGTCAATGGGTATCAAGGACTCATCAAAGAACTGGAATTTACAGATACTACCTTTACTGAAGTCGATACAGAGAAATTACAGAGTAGAGCCTTTGGTACCTATGGGGTGAAAGAAGAAGGTGTATTAACTATAAATAATCTACGCTATGAAACTGAAACGATAAAATCATTAGTCGCTAAAAAAGGTACCCATAGAGGGGAAAGTATCTACCTTGAAGGTGATGTTGTACTTGAGGATAGTGGGGGATACACCTATCGCACACAACAAGCAGAGTATAATCAGAAAACTGAAATATTAAATATTACTGCACCTTTTGTTGCTTCTAAAGAGAAAAACATTATAAAAGGTGATACCTTTACCTATGATACGAAAAAAGAAGAAGCATATGGCACTGTAATTGATGCAGTCATTTATACGGTTGACAAGTAAACTATTGCTATAATACTTTTAATTAACGATTAAAGGTTCCTCATTGAAATTTTTTAAAATTACACTATTTTTCATACTCACACAACTAGCATTCTCTGAAAAAGTTGAGATAACATCAGACTCTATGAATGCTATAGATCTTAAAAAAGAAGTTCATTTTATTGGAAATGCAAAAGTAAAACAGCTTAAAGACTGGATTCATGCAGACAAAATTATTGTATATCTAAATGAAGAAAATCAAGCAAAAATGTATCAAGCTACAGGTAAAGTTACCTTTGAATTTCAAAATGAAAAAGGGCACTATGTAGGAAGTTCCAATACCGTAAAATATTATCCACTTACCTCTCTTTATGTCCTCATCGGAAATGCTAAAATAGAAGATAAACTCAATAAACGAACTGCCAAAGGTGATGAAATAACTGTAGATATGGTGACTGGAAACAGTAAAGTCAAAGGAAGTAAGAAAAAACCTGTAAAATTTACATTCGATATGGAAAAGAAAAAATGATTCCTCGTATTGTAGAAGCAAACTTCATAAAATCTGCACAAAGTATCGCAGATTCTGTTCCTGAAGACATGAGTGAAGTGGTTTTTTTAGGTCGTTCTAATGTAGGTAAAAGTTCTACGCTTAATGGACTTACACAGAGAAAGAACTTAGCAAAATCTTCTGCAACTCCAGGTAAAACACAACTGATAAACTTTTTTGAAACACGCTATCTCTACAACGAAGCATCTTACCCTGTGCGTTTTGTTGATTTACCTGGATTTGGTTATGCAAAAGTTTCTAAAACCCTTAAAGAGGTATGGCAAAAAAACCTCGTAGAATTTATACAGCAACGTGTTTCTATCCGTCTTTTTATACACTTACGTGATGCACGACATCCGCATGCTAAGATAGATGATGATGTTGAAGCTTATATCACTGAATTCATTCGTCCTGATCAAAAATATTTAACGGTATTCACAAAAATAGATAAACTCAACCAAAAAGAACGCAACAAGCTCAAACGTGAATTTCCTGGCTCCATTACACTTTCTAATCTTAAAAAGAATGGCTATGACCGTGTACATCAAACTATTTTACAAACTATATTTGCAATAGATGACCTCAATCAAAAACCTCATGAAGAAAATGTATGATAAAACTTGTTAAGGCAACCCTGTTAGATATTCCACATATGCAGGCATTAGTAACAACTGAAATAAAAGATGGGATTATCTTAAACCGTACAGAAGATGAAATTGCTACGAACATACGCTCTTATGTATTAGCAAAAGATGAAGAAAAATTAGTAGGATATACGGCTTTACACATTCATTCAAAAAGAGTTGCCGAAATCAGAAGTCTCATTGTAGATGAAGCATACCGTGGGCAAAATATAGGTAAAGAAATGGTTCAGTTTACACTAGAAGAAGCCAAAACTTTAGGGGTTGCAGAAGATGTTTTAGTCCTCACCTATTTGCCAAAGTTTTTTGAAAAACTACATTTTCAAGAGATTAGTAAAGAGAGTATCCCTGAGCATAAGATATGGGCAGACTGTATCAAATGTATTCACTTTCCTATCTGTAATGAAATAGCCCTTGTATACAAGCTATAATGACAGGTATACCATAAATGATAAAAACTGAAAAGATAAAATATAATACGCTCTACTTGTTTCTGATTCTCTTTTTTATTCTTTTCTATCCCATGCTCATTTCTATCTATGTTTTTCTACCCTTATTTATAGGGGCAATGTCCTATACACTCTTGGAAGGCTTGGAAAACAAAAACCCACTTTATATTTTTATAGCTATCATTTACCTTATAAATTTAGAGATAAACCTCTCTTTACCCCTATTTCTTTCTCTGATTACTGCATTACTATTTTACATAACACTCTACCCTTCACTCTTACATTTTAGACGGTGTAAAGTTTGTAAACCATTGCTGTCTGTACTCATTTTAGATCTATTCTATTTCGCTATACTTTTTGCATTTGACTTTATATTTCAAATAGACAGTGTCACCCTTGACAGCATATTACTCTACTCGTTTATTATAGATTTACTCGTTGTGGTTTTACTATGAAATATAAATTTATCATTCTCGTCTTTGTACTCTTTTGGGCTGTTATGGTTACTAGACTTTATCATGTCAGTATAAAATCAAATTTTTACTACGAAGGGTTAGCAAAAGAAAATATAGAGAGGAAACAATTTATTAAGCCAGTGCGTGGTGAAATAACGGATAGCAATGATAATCTACTTGCTATGAATCAGATTGGATTTTCTATATCTATAGCACCCCATCTTAAAAGTAGTAGTAAAAAACTTCATGAGACTATAGACAACCTTATCAAAACATTTCCTGATCTTAATAAAACAGTCATGTTAAAGGTTTATAAAAAACACAATTCACCTTATAACCATAAGTACATTAAAGTTTTAGATTTTATACATTATTCTAAAATGATGGGTGTTTATCCAAAACTTTCCTTACTTGAAAATTTAAAAATAGAAGCAGAGACAAAACGTTACTATCCTTATGGTAGATATGCAGCACACATAGTAGGATATACTGGACGCTCAAATAAAAAAGAAAATAGCAAAGATAAAGTGGTTAATGAAGTAGGGAAAGTGGGGAAAAGTGGGCTTGAACGCTACTACAATGAAATATTACAAGGCGAACTAGGCTATGAAATATCTAAAGTTACTGCTACAAACAAAGCCATAGAAGTTTTAGAAAAAGAATTACCCAAAGACAACAAAAATATAAAACTCAACATTGATATAAACTTGCAACAAATGATATATAAACGTTTTGGTGAGCATACCGGAGTTGCTATAGTCATGAGAACAAATGGGGAGCTACTCTCTGCTATTTCTTATCCATCTTATGATCCAAACCTTTTTGTGGGAGGTATCAGCTCCAAGGCATGGAAAGATTTACAGTCTGACTTAGCACACCCCTTTACCAATAAATTTATACACGGTACCTACCCTCCTGGTTCTGCTATAAAAATGGGGATGGCTTTAGCTTTTTCAAAAGCATTACCAAATGTACTAGATACTTCTGAACATTGTTCTGGACATATCACACTCGGATCTAGTAAACACAAATTTAGATGTTGGTCCCGATGGGGACATGGAACCGTTGGATTAAGACGGTCTATTCGAGAAAGTTGTGATGTATATTTCTACAACAAAAGTTTAAAGGTTGGTATAGATGCAATGGCAAAATATTTACATACTTTTGGATTGGGTGTAAAAACAGGTGTAGACTTACCTCGAGAATACGCAGGTGTTATACCTGACAAAGCATGGAAAAGAAAACGCTTTAACCAACCTTGGTATAAAGGTGAGACAGTTATCTCAGCCATTGGTCAAGGCTATGACTTAGTAACCCCCTTACAAGTAGCACGATACACAGGTATGCTAGCTACTTCAAATCTAGCTGTCCCACATATGGCAAAAATCATCGATGGAAAAGTGATAGAACCTACACTAAAACATATAGACTTTGACCCACACTATTTAGATGAGATACGAAAAGGTATGTATGATGTTTGTAACGTACGAGGAGGTACCGCATTTAAAACTATGAGTAAACTGCCTATCACTGTTGCAGGTAAGACTGGTACTTCACAAGTGACGTCTATACCTCAGTCTACAAAAGTCCGTTTAAAAGAATCACAACTAGCCTATTTTCATCGTTCTCATGCATGGATAACAACTTACGCTCCCTATGATAAACCTAAATATATAGTGACCGTTCTAGTAGAACATGGAGGACATGGGGGAAGTACTGCAGGGCCTATAGCTGCAGATATCTATAAATGGCTATATAAACATGGATACTTCAAAGAAGCATCCAATTCATCAACAGTGACAGACTCGAACATATCTTTTGTTTCTGAAAAACTACACTAGCATTTCTTCTAAAGTTACTTTTACATTCTTCGCCAGAGCTTGAACATCATAGCCTCCCTCTAAAAAAAATACAAAAGGCAAATCTTTACTGTCCAATATCATTCTTACCATTTTTCGTATACCTTCTGTTGTAATATTTAACTGTGCTAAAGGATCACTCTCATGCAAGTCATACCCTGCCGAAACTAAAATAATGTCAGGGTCAAATTTGTCAATAATTGGTAGCAACTTATTTTCATATATATCTAGTAACACATCATCCTCACTATGTGCCTTTAAAAGAAAATTAGCAGTATACCCTTCACCTTTCCCCGAACCTTTTTCAGACTCTAACCCTGTTCCAGGGTAAGTATGTGACTGATGAGAAGAAAAATAAAAGACTGTATCATCTTCAAAAAATGTATCTTGCGTACCATTTCCATGATGCACGTCAAAATCTATAATCATTACTTTCTTATATCCAACACTTTGTGCATAGCGTGCTGCTATAGCGATATTGTTGAAAATACAAAAGCCCATAGCTTGAGTAGGTGTTGCATGATGTCCAGGAGGTCGTACAGCACAAAATGCTCTATCTATCTCTTTATTTTTTATACTATCAATAGCTACTACACCTGCTCCTACAGCGACAGATGCCGCATCATAAGATTGACTTGAATACACCATGTCAGAATCAACCACACTCCTGTTTTTGTATGCCTTGATCATATTTTTGACATGTGCTTCCGTATGCACCAAGGTGAGTATTTTTTTAGATACTTTTGAGGGATCAATATAAAGCAGTCTATTTTTAAGTAAAGCTATAGATGCATTAATAGCTTGAAGTCTTTTTGCAGATTCTGGATGCATAGAACCTGTGTCATGATGTAAATATATATCGTCACTTATATATGCGACTTTGATAGTGTCTTTTTTCATATTTTCCTCTTTTTGTTGTATACATATTTATTTTCTCACCTATTTATGTGAACATGAAAGTGCTTTATTCAACATACTAATCTCATTTTTAAGTATATCTAGTTCTATTTTCAATCGTTTTATCTCTTCTTCCATTGTAGCACGTTTGGGTGCAGAAACATTAACAATACCCCTTTCTACCTCTTTTTCTGTGGTATCATCAATCACTATATAGGTTACTTCTCTACCATCTATCTTTTCAGTATGCGTAACAAGTTTTCCTGACTTCACCATTTTCATTACATTAAACATACTTAACTTATGTTTTATCGCATAAGACTTTATACGCATTTTTTCCATCATCACTCCGTTAATTTTCATAAGATATAATATGATAAATTTACTAAGGAAGAGACATGAATATAAAAAAAATGAATCCCATTAAACTAGGACTATTAACTATAGTACTATTTACACAAATGACCTTTGCAGAAAGTATGAAAATCATAGATAAAAAAGTTGATATTGCCGTTGAACAATTTAAACATGAAGTGCCAGGTGGTGCAAATTTTCTTCCTAAGGTTAAAGGCTACCTTGTCTTTCCTTCTGTTATAAAAGCAGGACTTATTATTGGGGGAAAGTATGGTGAAGGTGCCTTACGTGTCAACAATAAAACAGAACACTATTATGAAATGACTGCAGCTTCCGTTGGTCTTCAATTTGGTGCACAAGAGTATTCAATGCTTATTGCTTTTTTATCGGATGCATCACTTAAAAACTTTATAAATAGTAACGGATGGGAAGCAGGAGTTGATGGATCAATCACAATTTCAGATTGGGGAAAAAGTAAAGATATCTCATCTATGAGTTTTGAAAAACCCATTATTGCATTTATCTATGGAGAAAAAGGTCTCATGGCATCAGTAAGTATCACTGGTACTAAATTTAGAAGAATTACACCATAATCTAATAAATTGTTCTTTTATGGTATAATACATAAATTTAATTAAGGAAAAATAATGAAAAAATATAATTTTTTAGCACTTCTACTTGTTATACTTCTCTCACTAACGTCAACAACCATGGCAAAATCGGCTGAGAGCATTGATAAAGATGCAAACGAAGCGATTAATAAATTTATCGCGGAAAATAAAGGTGGTGATGCATTTTTAGTCAAAGCAAAAGCATTTTTAGTATTCCCAGATATCAAAGAAGCTGGTATGTTCATAGGGGGTAAATATGGTGAAGGTGTACTGCGTGTACAACGTACAACAAAAGCATACTACAGCATAAAATCTGCTTCAGTTGGTATGCAGATGGGTGCACAGCAATACGCGATGATTATTGCCTTTATATCAGACGCTGTACTGAACAAGTTTTTACTTGATGATGACTGGAAAACAGACGTAGATGGCAAAATTGCTATAGCTGAATGGAATTCAAAAGAAGAGTTAGATGACATTGACTTTGATGATGACATGGTAGCTTTTGTCTTTGACTCAAAAGGTATGATGGGTAGCTTTACAATGGAAGGTACTAAATTCGAAAGAATTAAACCAGACTAGTCATACTTACTTCACAGGCAAGTCTTCTCAAGGCTAGTCACATTAAAACCTCTTTTACTCTATATATCTTGCATAAATATACTCATCATAAAAATATTGACATACATCATTACTCTGTATTTAGATTATGTTATACTAAATTTAAACTTACACAAAAGGATGACTATTATGAAAACATTAAAATATGTATCTCAACTACTACTTGTGCTTTTTGCATTTACAAATCTCACTCTAGCCGATGATAGTGCTAGAGAAATAGACAGTGATGTCAATGGTGCATTATCTGTTTTTTACAGTGAAGTCAATGGTGGGAAAAACTATTTAAATAAAGCCAAAGGATATGTTGTATTTCCAGATGTAAAAGAAGCAGGATTTTTCTTTGGAGGTAAATATGGAGAAGGAGCTTTACGTGTAGGAGATATAACAAAAGGGTATTACAGTATCACATCTGCATCTATGGGTTTTCAAATGGGAGCTCAAACCTATTCACTGATCATTGCCTTTACCTCAGATGCTGCACTCAAAAAGTTTATGAATGACGATGACTGGGAAACAGATATTGACTTTAATATTGCCATGGCGGATTGGAATAACGATGAAGAGTTAGATGATATAGACTTTGGTTCAAACATGGTTGGTTTTGTATTTGATTCAAAAGGAATGATGGGTAACTTCTCTATGGAAGGTACAAGATTTGAAAGAATCACACCTGATTTAGACTAGAGTCTCATAGACTAAATCAGAGGATATAAAGTTGAAAAACTACTTACGCTTCAGGAATATAAATCTTTTGTTCCTCAAGATCTGATATTGGTTTAATTTCATTTTCAAATTGAGTAAAATTTACCTGATTAGTACAATTATCTTCATTTATAGCCATATATTGTTCTACAGTCATAAAAATGATATCTTGTATTGAATAATCTCTTAAATTTAATTCAGATACAACACAATAAGTATTTGTTCCACCGTGTATATGTGTATTAGACAAAAGTATTTTAGAAAAATTTCTTGCACCCTCTTCATCTGTTGATTGACAAATAAGTACATAGATATTTCCATCAATATGAAACAAAATATCTGTATTGCGTTTCCACTTTTTAAGTAAGGATTCAAATGGCAATCCTTCAGATGATATCAGAATCATAGATAAGGTTATTTTATTTCTATGCTCCATCAAATAATATAAAAATTCCATTGTTGTACGTAAAGTATCTATCATTTTTTTTGCCAACTTTACTTCACACTCACTAAATGACACCTCTTCTAAATCTCTTCTGTTTTCCAACATTACACTTCCTTTTATAGTATAAATTAATTTTAATTTATACTATAAGTATAACAAAGAATATTTCTATACAGCTAACAAAGTATTAACACTTCTTATGCTAGCAAATTAGTTTTTAGCAGAAGTTCCTTATAATCGACCAGATTAATTAAACCTCTCCTTATAAGAACACTTCTGACAAAGCTCTTCTACTGCTTTCCCTTCTTTAAAACCTTTTAACATAGTAACTGCTCGATTAGAACTTAAAATGCTTTCTAGGCTATTTACATGCAAGTCTCCTAACTCTATGATGCCATCACAATCCAAGCAACAGGGTACTACTTTTCCTGAAGCAAGTATCGCTACATGAGATTTCAAACCTTGACAGCTACCATCTCCATAGTTTTTATTTTTAAGAGAAGGCCACTCAAAATAATTATCAAAATGGACAAGTATCTTAGAGGCTAGACGTATAGACTTTGGGCGTTGCATATAGATAGTCTTTAAATCTACTAGTGTTTTAAATGCATGACTTAATTTTTCAAAAAGTACTTCATTAAAACTATGCTCAGACATGTGTTCATCTAGGTTCCATACACGAAGGTTAATAAAAAGTTCTTCTTCTCTTCGTAGTTTTTCTTCACAAAGTGCTAAAATAGGTGTAAGATACTGTTCAAAAGTCAGAGAGGTATCATTTTTATTAAAACTATTTAGTGAGATATTTATCTGCTTCACACAAGGATGAAAAAGTGTACCATATGAGTGTTTTTTCAAAAAATAGCCTGATGTAGTTAGCATAGCTTTGAGTCCATACTTGTGTATGATATCGAGATACTCATGCAAGTTAGACTGTGTCAAAGGGTCACCTACTACATGACAGGCTATCTCTTTAGTGTAATGTTTAGCTTGCTTTATAATAGACTCAAAGAAATCTAAGTCCATCTGCTTGTTGGGCAGTTCTTTTGTGGGACAAAAACTACAACTTAGTCCACATATATTAGTGAGTTCTACATATATACGGTAAAATTTCATACACTATTTACTTCATACAATGTGATAAATCTGTGATGTTTTCAGACCGCTTCACACAAGGCATACGAGCTTGTAAATCAATAATAGCATCTTCAATTTTATCTAACATTTGTTCTTTATTGTCAGCATCATTAAAAATTGCATAATCACCATCTATAATCTCTAAATCTTCTTTCTTAGCTTCAAAGGTATCAATACATTTTTGTAATGTAATAGAATCTTCAGAAAGATGTAAACACTCTCTACTCTTTTTCATAGCCAGAAATATTTTAGGCAATATCTTTTTTTGTGACTTAAAAATACCCTCAGCTATTTTATTGACAAACTTTTTACGTCTTTTATCATCCATACTTATCACAGAATCATAGCTTCTACTTTTGACGTCTACCTCATTTTCTACATCTTTAAAAACTTCACATATATCTTGTGAACTTGTGAGACTTTTGGTTTTAAAAGTATCTTTATAGAGGCTAAATGCATGTACTGGATAATTTGGTAGAAGACACTTTTCATGAGAGATAGTGATGTCAAAAACAGCCTTTTTTGCGATTTTGGAATAAGAGACACCTAACACTGTTGACTCTTGCTTGAGAACAATACCTTTATATATACATTTTGTAATACTAGGACCAACCCATATCTTACATAAATGACCTGCTACAACTTCCTCTCCTTGTTGTTTTAAGCCTTTTGTTTCTTTAGCTTGACTTGCAATACTTTTTCCCTTTTTACGTTTTAAGAGTTGCGTATTTTCAAAATCAACTATGATGATAGTCTCTTCCGTATGCTTTTCTAAACGTTTTATCTGTTGTAGAGAGTGGATAGCACCACTTGTTAAAACGATGCCTTCATCTTCTTCTAACTTCAAATCTCCCCATTTTTTAAAATGCAATACTGAGGTACCTTTTATACTTAAATTGGTCTCATTTGTTAAGCGAGTACCCCCAAAAATTTCATACTCTACCAAGCCTGTTGCTACATCATAAAAGTGAGTATTTGTTTGTGCATACAGAGCAGAAAGAGAAAACAAACAGCATTGAAAAAAATAGACTTTTATTTTACTGGAAAATGACATCTATATCCTTGGTTATCTAAGTTCTGCATTGTACCATACTTATAAAGCCCCGCTCTAAAATAATCTTAAAAACTATACGAAATATCGGCAAAAATCATGTCACTGTCTTGTACTGTATCAAATAGAGGTGATCCACCAATATAATCTACCACACCCATATTCATATTGATACCATCAGAAAGTTCATATTTAACCCAAGCTCTTTGAAAACCACCCGCATCTAATTTCTCACCAAAAAGAGAGATAAGATAGTTTACCTGAAGTGTTGCATTCATAAAGTCTGAACTTACACGAAAAGCATGTTGATAGGTATTTTTTTCTAAAGGATTGATTTCATTTAGAAGTCTTGGATCATAATGATTCATATGTCTTAGAGAAATATCATAAGAGATGAGTGTATCTGCTAGCCCTTTATATTCTACTCCTACTAGTGCATCTGTTCTTTGAAAAGTTTCATTTTGTGTAGAGGTGTATTTAAGTCCATCAAAGTATGCAAGCTCCGCTTTTAAGAGCCATGAGCCAGAAAGTACATTGAGTGCTGTACCCAACATATTGACTTTGTCATGTGTCAAAGTAGGTACAGGTGTAACTTTCACATAACCTACATCATCGCGTACACGTGTGGCATAAAAATTAATATCCCATCCCGAAAATTCCCCACCTACGCTAAGTGCATAACTGATGTCATTATAATTTTTTTCCATTAAATCAGGATTAGGCATAGGGTTAAATGCAGAACCAAAAGGTGGATTAAGAGAAAAGTGTTGCTCTAAAATGGCAATAGGTGTAATACGCCAGTTACCAACAAACCAATCTACTTTTGCCATAGCAATAGGTAGACGTAAATCTTCAATATCTACTATCGCAGGACGACGGTTATCTAATGGATTGAGTATATCCGTAATACGTATCGTATCGGAGCGTCCCCAAACAACGACTTGACGACCTACTTTAAAATCTACATCTTCGCTGATACTTCCCTCGATGTAAGCATCATAGAGACGTAATTCTGATTGAAATTCATTTAGTTCATCTTTACTATAAGATTGGTCTCGAAAGTCATAGATAGTATCATAATAGGTTTTTGCATTTATTTTAAAACGCCATTTATTCTCAAATTTATGCTCATAATCTAACAATAATGATGTTCTTAATGAAGTAAGGTTATTATGAGGCTTAGTACCACTATAGGAGTATGATGCAAACTGTGTAAACTTTCCAGTTAGACCTGCAATCAATTCTACTTCATCTTCAGAAATATCATTTCTATTTTCATCATCAAAATGACCAGAAGGAGTCTCATCACTAAATCCATCAAGCAAACTATCTTCTGATGTTTTATCTTTTTCTACACTTGCCACAGGAGTATCATCAAAACGACTAGAAGAAGTTTCTTCAGCAAAACCACTCATATCAATCTCTTCGGCATATGTGATAGCTGAAGATAAGACCATGACTGCAACAAGCGATAATCTAAATGGACTACGCTTTAGCATTTATATACCTTTTTCAAGTCTACGTGTACTAAACATAGCATCGTCTATAGGTTTGTTAAGTTTAATATTGTCAAACTTCAACACAGTTTTATGCACAGTGGATTTTCCTTTTTTTGTGGTCATTGTCATCTCGTCTGGTAACCACACACCGTTTTGTTTATGTAAACGTTTGATATCAAGGTATTTCTTTTTATTACCTTTCATCACACCGATGGAACGTACAACTACATAATTGTCCTGTCTTACAAGGGCTATTGTTTTCGTATAACCAGACTCTTTTATGACTTTTTTACTTCTAGGTGTGGCTTCTATCATCCATGCTTTCTTACCTCGTACTTCTGTCTCTTTAAGTAACTTGAAGTCATAATCTTCCAAGTCTCTGTCTGTCATATCATAGTAGGAAAAGTCTGACCCCATAAAGCTTGAACTTTTGTCTGAACTAGGGATACGCTTTACTTTTTTAAGTGCCGGCAGATAGAGCCATTGGTCATCGTCTTTATTTGCATCATCATAATCATAGGTCAAAAAAGCAGTATTTTTTACATCTGCAGGAGATTTAAAAAACATGATTTGGTGTTCATCTTCACCAAAGTCTTTGCTATAGGTTTTAAGATTTCTCACACGTTTTTTACCATTTTTATCGATGAGTATCATTTTCATGTCTTGTTGTAATGTCTTGCCATCATCACGTGCATCTACTTTTTCCATAATAGCTCTGGCTTTTGGCTCATCTGCTAGTGCTTGCATCGTAAGGATAGAAAATCCTAATGTCAATCCGATTAATAATTTTTTTGTCTTCATGTTATTCCTTTATGTGATATTCCCTTCGACATGCTCAGGGAACGGTTTGGGTTAACGGTGGCTGAGCCTGCCGAAGTCTATTTTATCCAGCCGCGTTTAGCAGCAACTATCATGAGTGCTGGTGCGAGCAATAAGTCTGCTAAAAGAGCTAACACTATTACTGAACCTGTAAGCAGTCCAAAGTTTTGTACCGAAATCATATCTGCCATCATATATGCATAAAAACCTAATGATAACACAATCGTGGTTATCACCATCGCTTTACCAGTGGTATAGAATGTTTGTTCTATCGCTTTTGAAGCATCTCCACTCTGAAGGTAGTATCGCCTAAAATTGTGCATAAAATGTATGGTGTCATCTACAGCAAGACCTATGGCTATACTTCCAATGAGTAAGGTAAACATATCTAACGGTATATTTGCCACAGACATGATGAGCAGACCCAATATGATAGGGGTAAGATTAGGTATCATACTGAGCAATCCTATACGTACTGAACCTAAGATGAACATCATCATAAGGGTAATGAGTACAAATGCGATCATATAACTCTCCACTGAGGAGTGTACAGAGTTTGCAAAAGTGTTAATGAGCAGTGGAATCATACCCGTTGTAACAACATCATCTTTAGGGAATCGTTTAGCCGCTTCAGATTTTACATAAGCTAAAACATCATGTGATTTAACAGCATCCGTCCATGGAAGCTTGATAGTAATACGTGCTTTTGAAAACTGAGAGTCTACCACATCTTCCAAGTCATCAGAACCAGAATTTTCGAACAAAAGTAACTCTTGAGAAACAAGGTTAGCATCATTGGGAATACTATAAAACTCCTCTTTATTTTCATGTAATGCACGGTTTGTCTCTTTTACTATCGTAGCTAGAGACACCACTTTACCTATATGTGTATAGCTATCTACATACTTTTCCAAATCAGCTGAAAAAGTATTGAGCATTTCTAATCTTTGAGGGTCATTCCATCCATTTTCTTCTTTGGTATCTACCACAACTTCTATCGTCACCGAACCATTAAGTGCTTTGTCTATCTCTATGGTTGACACACGGTTATAATCATCTGGTTGAAACCAAAACAGAGGGTTATGTGAGAGTTCTATTTTAGATGCAGAGAAGAGTGCTACCGCAACAAGAACCAAACTTGCCACGATAATACTTTTATAATATTTAATAGGCATAATAGAGAGTTTTTTCATCAGAACATCAAGTCTATCTGCCTCTTTTTTAGGTTTTTGCTTAAGTGCAGTAAGAGAGAGCAATGCAGGTAAAAGGGTTAAAGTTAAAAAGAGTGACACCATCACCCCAAATGATGCAAAAGTACCAAGGTCTGCTATGGGTGCTACTTCAGAACCAGAAAATGACCCTACCCCAATTGCAGTCGTCACCGATGTCATAGCAATGGCAAGCCCAGAATGTCCTAGTGTGTATTTGATAGCTTCTCTTTTATCACCACTGGTATTAAATCTGTCAAAGAAAATAGAGAGTATGTGTACCGTCGCTCCAATGCTCACAGCAAGAAGCAAAGAAGGTACTATCTGTGTAGGTAACTTAAATGCTGTACCTGCCCATGCCATCGTACCCACCGTTGCAAGTAAAGAGAGTATGATAACTAAAAGTGGATAGAACACTGCACTTGCACGTCTAAACATCACAAATAGAAACACAATAATAATTAAAAAAGTAATACGCATAAACTTTTCCATATCTGCTTGCATTTGGGCTTTAAGTGCATTGTTTACGGAAGGACTTCCCGCCACATATATCTCTAGATCATCTGATTTGTATTGTTCTACTATCTTTAAGATGGCTTCAAGTAACTCATGATTTTCTGCATCAGTAAGAAAAGTTTTGGCTTCGACAGGATAAGCCGATTGACTATCGGTTGATCCTGTCAAATCATCTCCAAACCCTTCATCAAAGGCATCAACATCAGATACCTCTTTTTCACCCTCATGAGAGTAAGCATCAGTCTCTATGACAATGGTAGTCATCTTTCCATCTTGTGACAACAACAAATCTTTATAAAAGTGTGATGCCATCGCTTGCTTTTTTACCCGCACAACATCTGCCTTAGTACGAGGAAAAGGTTCTAACAAATCATCAGTGATGAGTTTATCGCCCTCACCTCTTGTGTTACGTACATTATAGAGTGAAGTCACATCATTAAGGTAGGGTACTTTTTCCTCTATGGCTTCATGAATCTCTTTCAAAGTGTTTAAAAACTTTAGTGTAAAGATATTGTCACTCTTTAGTGCCAAAACCACACGTTCATCACGTCCGAACTGTGCTCTAAATTTGTTGTACTCTAAAAGCACTGGGTCATCAGGGTGCATGAAGCCTTCGGTTGATGTATCCATTTTTATCTGAGGTACATGGTAGAGTGGTGCAGCAAGTAAAGCTAGAACTACTACAATAACTTTTAAAGGATTATCGTAAATAAATGCTCCAAACTTTTCCATATATTTTTCTAATTTATTGTGCATGACATACCTTTTATATCAATTAATTTACATATCCTATGTAGACCCAATGTGAACCTAGTCATCTTTTTCCTTTATCTCTTAAATTAATGTACTTTAGTACTTAAATGTAACCCTACCACTCCGATGATAATAAATCCTATACTGGCTATTTTTACTACTGACACAGACTCCTTAAAATACCAAATACCTATAAGGGTAATCAAGGCTGTACCCACACCAGACCAGATGGCATATGCCATACTTACATCAAACTTTTTAAGTGCATAGGTAAGTGCTGTGAGTGACAAAATGTAAAAAACTCCCATTGCCACTGAAGGCATAGTCTTTGTAAACCCTTCAGACATTTTCATCGCCGTAGTACCCAATACCTCAAATACAATAGCTCCTACGAGCCACATCCAAGCTTGTAACATTTAATTCTCCTCTATAAATTGTTTGAGTGCTTCGATATAATTATCAAATGCTTTTTTTCCCTTTGTGGCTATCTTAACGATGGTTTTTGGTCGTTTACCCTCAAAGGTTTTTTGTATCACGAGGTATCCCTCTTTTTCAAGTTTAGAGAGGTGAGAAGAGAGATTGCCATCTGTCACCTCCAAATACTCTTTAAGTGCCTTAAAAAGAAGTTCATCGTTAGCGATGAGAAGCGACATAAGTTTCGATCTTATGGCTTGATGTAGGAGGGGGTCAAACACCTAGAGTCCTTTTTTTTGCTGCCATGCCACCAAGGCAGGTAACACTGCTAAACATAGCAACACAGCACCCTGCACCACAGTAAAACAGTTTGACTCACTCCCTAACAATGTTTGATTATAGGTAGCCAATGAAAGTAAAATCAATGCAATCAAAATATTAAACTGAGCCATCTTAGATAACAGTCTTATATTCATCACATACCCTACAGCATAAAAACCCAGAGAAATGAGAAATAACCACATCAAGTAAATAGGAATATACAGCTCATAGATAGCAAGAGCTGCACTCATAATGATAAGATACAAAGAGATCATGATAAAGTTTTTCATAATAAAGCGTTGTCTAATCGTACACTCTTCTATGTCATAACTTTTATTTACTTTTTTAGTCATCATCCCCTCAGAGATAAACCCTATAGCTACCAGGACAAAGACCGTTACCGTCCCTATAGCTATACCTTTTTCATACATAGGCACCATAATCAAAGTTAAGATAGCAGCAATGATACTCCATACATACATGGCATTGTAGTTATAAGGGAAAAAACTTTGTTTGTCGATAAGATGGTTCTTTATCTCATGTATCTGTCGTAAAGCTTCTTCTTTTTTTTCTATCATTTAGATACTCCAAAGTACTTTGTTTTGCAAAGTATATTGAAAAAAAGCTTTTCCTCTCATTAGTTATTACCACACTATAGATGTGGTCGTATTTTTGTCCTGATAAACGACTAGTTACTTATGTAGCTGTATGTACCAGTAGCAAAAGCTTCACACTGTCCACTCCCACCAAGCATTGCTGACATTTGAGTAGGAAGAGTCATACTGACATTTGATGATACATTCATCTTAGTATCTGAGACAACTCCAACAGACCAAGTGATGCTGACACTCATGCCATTGATACTCACCCCATTGTTACTTTGGTTCATGACTGCTTCCCATTTGTTCTTACCTATTTTTTTCCATGTGAGCTGTCCAGACTCTTTAAAAAGTGAACGCGGATGAAAGGGTTTATCAAACGTTACATTTTTAGACATCTCTTTCATCCCTTGCTTGTCTAACATAGACTTCATCATGGAAGGGCAACCTGTTACTTTGTTTGAAGTCATCTTTGCTTTCCATAGTCCATCTTTGGGGTTGATGTCTGCAAGTGACATAGTACTAAAAAGTGTGAGTGTTGTTAAAAGTGTGAGTATTTTATGTTTCATATTATTTCCTTTTTTACACCTTAGTATAACTTATTACCGCACTAAGTAGTATGAAATGATGTTATCTATCAAAACCCTCTAATCTCTCTAGCTACTGTCTCTTCAAATTGAGAAAAAGCAATATCCATCGCTTTGACTATACTTTTAACGTCTCTACTACTTGCAACACGTGTGCTAAAAAGTCTGGCTTTTCTTTTTTTTGTTTTTAAATCTTCCAAGCTCCATGTCGCATCTAGATAGACATACTTTCCTTGTGCTATAAAACGCGTAATCTGTACAGAAACCCTAATAGAGGGTTGCTTGTCTATGCCCCATGGATAGGCATACACATCTGGCTGATTAAACTTTTTTTGTAAAAAACTTATGAGCCTATTGGTAAGTCCTTCATCTAAATCTTCTCCCCAAAGTGCGTTTCCAAGTAACGTTATCTCGCTAGAAGACTTTGCTATGGCTAACTCTCTTTTGTAGAGATATCCAGGCACAGTTATTTTTTCTACCCCTATCATACGCTTATGTACTGTATATGTGCTGCTTGGCTGCGATGCCACAGACAAAACGTAGTAGTTTTTCGACGAGGAAAGACAACCTTGTAGTCCAAACGATAGTGCCATTGCAAAAAATATTTTCATAACTCTCATTAATCATCTCCAAATATAAGTGAATTAGGTTTTCTATTGAGCATACGTAAAAAGACTTGCATCTCTTGAGACGTTTTTGTAAGTATTTTTAGTGTCTGTGCCAACTGTTCTTTAACCAGCGAGTCACTGTCGTAGCCTTTGACAACCTTAGATGTGTCTTTTAATGTTTTATCCATAGACTTCAATGCTTTGTTAAGTTCATCAGGTAGGACTTCAAAAGATTTTTTACTTGTCATTTTCTTAATATCTTTTACTATATTAACAAGTTCAACCAAAAGTACATTTGCATTTTTAACAGGTTCTTTTGCCTCTGATATAACACTTTCCACAGAAGTAACCAACTCATTTAGTGGCAAATTATTAAGCTTATCTAATATCTGACTTACGGAGTCCATCATACCTGAAGCACTTTGAGATGCCATAGGAAGCCTTTCATATTTATCATCCATAATAATCGTACCATTCCCATCTAAATGATTAAATGTTAAATCAATATACTGTGTACCAGTGATGGGATCCAATGCTGCTATCTTAGCACGTAAACCTTCTTCTACTGCTCTATAGAAGTTTTCTTCACCTGTGGTATTATTATCATGTTTATCTTCAAAGACGGACATATCTATTTCTACAACAACTGCCCCTTCCATCTGATGGTTTTTAGGACTATATGAAAGTTTTATTTGAAGTACATTTCCAATGTCAAAACCATCAAACCGTACCACAGAACCTTTACTAAGTTTAGCAATAGACTCTTTTGTTATCAATAAAAATCTTTTGTTATCTTTTACGCCTGAACCTATGGTGTCATTTTCAGCTTCTGTTTTACTTGTATGTAAAGTAAAAATATAATCAATATCAAGATCTTGCGTTGTTTCACTTTCAGTTGCTGAAAAAACTATCCCACCAGTTAGTAAAAAATTTAATGGTGCTATGTCTACATCTAACTTACCACGTGTAAAATCAACCGTCATACTATTTTTCATCCAAAACTTAGAGTCTTTATGTATGTACTCTGCATACAAGTTATCAACAAATATAATAACATCAACATGTCTTTCATCTAGCGAAAGGTACTTATATGCTACTTTTCCTACTTTAATATTTTTATAAAAAATAGGCATACCTACTGAAATATTTTTACCATCATCAGATACGAGATGAAAATATTTACCTTTACTTGTGTCTTGATATGGTTGCATAAGTCCTATGTGTCTTTTTCTAAATGTCCCACCCTTTTCAGAGTATACATCTATATAGGTACCAGAGAGTAAGGTATCTAGTCCTGAAACACCTGAAAAACCCACTTCTGGCTTGACAATCCAAAACCTAGCTTTCTCAGTAAGATAAGATGTCGCTGCTTTAGAGTTCATACGTACACGAACTATCACCCCTTCTGTGTCCTCTGTTACATATATTTTAGTTACCTTACCTATGGGGACATTTCTAAATTTTACAACACTCTGCCCTGCTACAAGTCCTTCATTTTTAGCAAAGATTATTTCTATCTCAGCTCCTAAGTCTTCAAAGTACTGGTAGGCAAGCCATCCTGCTATAACAAGTGCTATAAATGGTACTATCCAAATGGATGTAAAAAGATTAAACTTATTTGATTCTTCTATCTTTGGGATCTTTGTTGACATTTATCGGTTTTCCTTAATTAAAGTGTTTATATTATAAAAACGCAAATACAGCAAAGCTACATTTACTACGTTGACACTGTGTCCTCTTCAGCAGAGTGCTCTCGCAACTAGTTGCTCTTTTCATCATCGGTTTTCCTTAATAAGTGTTTCATCAAAAGCATGTGCTGCCAAGAGTGTAAAAAAGACAGAGATAGCAAAAGCAGTAGCCGCAGTACCAGCAACAATAGATACATTTGTTAAATGTATCAACGCTGCAAGTATGGCTACTACAAACACATCTATCATAGACCAAGGACCTACCACTTCTGTCAGATAATATAACTTATGTTTATCTACTTTTTTATCTTTTCCTATGGGGTATTTTACACTAATTAAAAGATAAAACAAAATAAGAAACTTCATCACGGGTATCATGATAGACGCAAACAAAATTATCATCGCTATAGGGTAAGAACCATGCTCCCATAAAAGTATGACACCCCCTAAAATAGTACTACCTTCATGCATACCAAACGTATTGGTCTCAAGCATAGGGTAGATATTGGCAGGGATATATGCAATGATAGCGGTAATCAAATATGCCCATGATTTCTCTGTACTAAAATTTCTATGGTGATAGATAGCAGCATCGCAACGACGACAACGGTTTTTTTTACCTTTATCTATATTGACTGCTGAACATACAGGACAGGGAATAAGTTTATTTTCATCTATCTCTATCATCCTTTCTCTCCCTCTACAATCATACGTTTTCGTAAAATCCATAGTTCTGAAAGATGCACACGCTTTACAATATAAATATCTATCATCACAAACACAATCAGTGACCAAAAGGCGATGCCCATGTGTATTTGTGCGTATCCTATAAGCTTTACCAATGCTACCATGATACTAATGAGGAAAATATCTGCCATGCTCCATGGGGTGATGTGTGCGAGCAAGATAAGAAGTTCTTTACTCAGCTTCTCTCCACGTCCAAGTTTAAGCAGAGTAAAAAGCACAAGGTTAATCAAAAAAATCATAAAAGGAAATATCAATATCAAAAAAGCACAAATAATACCTACAATATAAAACCCACTGTCAAAGAGAGAAAAAATAGTTTTAGGAATGGTAATAAACTGCTCAAGACCTAAAAGCTCTATTTGTACCAAAGGAAAGACGTTTGCCAAAATAAAAAAAATGAGCCCTGTGATACTCAATGCCAAGCCATACTCTATCAGCTTTGTCTCATATCGATAGAGTATAGCCCCGCACTCAGTACAACATGCCTTCGCACCATCTTCTATGTGTACTTCCTCATGTAAGGTATAGCAGGCATGACAGATAACATAATTATCCAAGGCATCTTCATTTTCAAGTTTCATGGTTACGATTATAGCCTCAAATGATTTAAGGTCACCTCTAACAGTCTGTAACATATAAAATATGTATTCCCGAATTTAAATCCAAAGTGCAATTAATCCATCTAAAAAATCATAGCTAATTTTACCTATGCAGCTTCTTTTTCATGAAAAACTTCATAAGGTGTTCTCCAACCAAGAGATTTTCTTGGTCTG
>Ga0256840_1000504_pt1 | contig 39855 bp, 40 predicted proteins | sample 355202metaG_FD_185969 | JGI IMG/M metagenome (GOLD analysis project Ga0256840, IMG submission 185969) | Hydrothermal vent microbial communities from Mid Atlantic Ridge, Atlantic Ocean - 355-202 | ecosystem: Environmental > Aquatic > Marine > Hydrothermal vents | place: Atlantic Ocean: Mid...
AGAGCATTGGAGAAAACGCCTGCCTCAAGTCCGTTTTATTGATTTTAAAACGGAAGATTTTAATGATCAAAACAAAACCTTTACACTTTTAAAAGACTTAGACATTGATTTTAATGCTGAGTTACTCGCGACTCAAATTAACACCCATTCAAATACCCGTCCTCATCAAAAACTAGCTGAACCACTCCCTTTAGATCAGGCGAATAGGATGCATGAGAAGTTTAAATCCCTCTTAGCGAGATTATAAATGTTTGGACTTTATAGATCCGTATTAGCTATTTTTGTCGTGCTAGGTCAGGCAAGCTTCAGCTACCGGTATTTTACTATTCCAGCAGCATCTCTACCCTTTTCATTAGGTTCTTTAATATTTTTTATTACAGAAAAAAAAAGAACGAGAAACATTTATTTCAACTCAAAATTAATTTTTATTCCTTTGTTATTAATTTCTAATTATCTATTCAGTTTATTTACCAATATATCAAGCTCGTTTGGATTTTATATAAAATTATTCTTATTTGCATATCTTATTTATCATTTATCATTACTGTCTATCAAACCTTTACTAAAATATGATATTTTTATTGGTAATCTGAGCTACCCGCTCTACTTATTACATTATCAGTGTGGAATTATTATTTCCGTTATATTTTCAGTATCCGGCATAAATGTATACAAAGGCGACTTTGTTTTCTTTGCTACAAGCCTTATTTTATGTCTTGTTATATCTTATATAACTGCCTCAAGCATCGAAAATAAAATTGAATTATTAAGAAATAAAACCAGACCCCAACAACCAAACTAATGAATAACTCATTGAACACATCTTTCCGTGTGCTGATACTCGATGCAGAGTTCCCTTCAGCATTAACCATATTACGCTCTTTGAGCCACCAAGGTATTCATTGCGATATTGCCAGCGCACAAAGCAAGCCCATCAGCCAGTTTTCTCGTTTTGCTAAACAAACCTTTCTTTACCCTGACCCTTTAGCTGATACTCAAGCCTTTATTGATGCCATTTGCAGCTTATTACAACAACATCATTATGACTTAATTATTCCGGTTACCGAGCGTACGCTGATTCCCTTATCTGCATCCGCTCAGCTAGACCCTTGGCGAGATTCATTGGCAATTGCCGATCAGCAAGCACTAGAACTTGTTTTAGATAAAACCAAAACACTGCAATTAGCAGCACAATGCGGTGTTCATACCCCCTTTAGCCATACCGTTTCGTCACTTTCCGAAATTCAACTCTTAGCTTCTTCTCTCGATTACCCTGTCGTTATCAAACCTGGCCAGTCTATTCCTAATGCTGCTATACGCCGTCAATTATCAGTTTCTTATGCGCATAATGCTGAAGAATTACTACAACTTAGTGAACCGTTGCTGGCGTCTTGTCAATTACTGATTCAGGAATATGCACAAGGTGTTGGCGCGGGGGTGGAGATTTTGGCTAACCACGGAGAGCTTGTGTATGCTTTTCAGCATGAGCGCATTCATGAACTGCCCTTAACAGGCGGTGGAAGCTGTTTGCGTAAAAGTATTGCGGTCAGCCCAGCATTACTTGAAGCGAGTCGTAAACTGATTAAAGCCTTAAACTGGCACGGCGTAGCGATGGTTGAATTTAAGTGGCAACCCGATACCGAAAAATATTGGCTGATGGAAATCAACGGTCGTTTTTGGGGATCTTTACCCTTGGCTTATTCGGCAGGAGCGGACTTTCCTAAAATGCTGTTTGATTTATTGGTACTTAAACAATTACCGACTTCTCAAGATTATAAAAAAGAAGTATATTGTCGGAAATTAACTTCCGACTTGCACTGGCTAGAACAAGTTGTACGCCGCTCCGATACTTCGAATTTAATTCAATATCCAAGTAAAAAAAATATTATTAAAGATTATTTGATAGCCTTACACCCTACTCGCCATTTTTTTGATATTCAATGCTGGACAGACCCTATTCCTGGTATTGTTGATGGCATTAGCTTTATTCAAATGCAAAGTCTGCGAGTGTCTGAAATTTTGCGTTATAAAGGCCTATTACGCTGGCATCGTTCATCGCTTATTCATCATAAAGTACAAAAAAAGGTTAAACTTGCTAAGCATATTTTGTTCTTATGTTATGGTAATATCAATCGCAGTGCATTAGCACAAGCGATTGCGGAACAAGCAATGGCATCAGATATTCAATTTTATTCAGCAGGCTTTCATTGCCCTGATAAGCGCCCAGCAGACCCTAATATGGTTGAAGTAGCGGCAAATAACGGCATTGATTTAGCAAGCTGGCAATCGACTACTCTTGATGTAGAATTGGTAGAAAAAAGTGATTTAATTTTAGCAATGGAAATTGACCATTTAGACCGTTTAATCACGGAATACCCTCAAACAAAAAATAAGGCTTTTTTATTAGGTTCATTGATTAATCATTCAAGTAATGTTGAAATCCGTGATCCATACAATCAAGAATCTGCCGTTTATGTTCAAGTTTTTAAGCAAGTTAAAGAGGCGATACGACAAATATAGATAACTTTATTGATTAAGCTATAGGAGGCAGGTCTTTAGTTTGCATTATTTTAAAGTTATTCTATCGCTGAAAATCAGGGAAACGGAGCGATAGCGAAGTGATGATTTTTAGTCTGCAGTAGGCGACAACAGGGTTGTCGCCAATCCTCGTGCACTGCGGTAGCAGTGCACGAGGGAGGCTAGTAGTTATTCCGACAGCCGTCAAGCCATTTGAGGTGGCTTTAACGTAGCGGCTTTTGTGCGTTGTGAAGCGGATGCAGGGCATACTGGGGCTTATCCAATTCGCTCCGTATGTGAATGAATATTTGGTGACAGGAGTCCCAAGTATTTCATGAGGTAGGATGACGCGCCTAGCACATTTTTCATTCATAAATTTCCTATATCGCTTAATCGACTTAGGGCTCTACAATATATAACTCAATAGGTATTAAGCCATGAACCTCTTAAAAATAAAATCTCTCACTCCCCTCCTATTTTCATTAATTTATTTTATGGACCTAGGTTACGCGCTCCCCTCATTTAACTCACAGACTAATTTATTAAAAATTCCTGGTGTTGATGTCACTTTTAAAGATGGCCACAAAGATTTGTATACTGCTAAATTTGAACGAATCAACCCAGAAAGTTGGTCATTTCATCTATTAGATACACATTTCCTCACTAATGATACAAAGCTTGATTCTTCTATCGCACTTTTTGATAAGCAAACGAGCGTGTTAAATATACCCATTATAAATGTTATCTTGGATTCTCACTCCAAACCCTATTCCGCCGAATTTAAATTAAATACTGATTCAACAATGAATTTAATTAAAGCAACACCGTTGACTGGGGGGAATAATCCAGGTTCACCTGAATTAGTTTACCTACGTGTTCCTCGACATCATGGTATTTATGATATAACACTGGCAGACGGTTCACCTTTCACTTTAACTAAAGCTGATATATGGGATGCTTTACCTGAAGTATCACGAAAAACCAGAGGCTTCAATGCTCATGGTCAACTAGTTCACCGTGCTTCGGATGGTACTGAAAACATTATTTACGACTGTTCAAATTTACCCTGCTCGCCGACTGACCCTTCTATTTCTCCCGATGGCACTAAAATTCTATTCAGCATAGTAACAGCAAAAAGTATAGGTTATGCTTGGGTTAATGGAGTCACCTTACCCAATGAATTATTGGGGGAAAATAAAAGCGCATCACTGCATATTTATGATCTACAAACAGGTGAACTCACTCACTTGACACATAATTTAGGGGATAGAGATATCTCACCTATTTGGTTGTCAAATGGTGATATCATGTTTGCTTCCGACCGCGCAGGGACAATTCGCCCTTGGTTACACGAATCTGGAAACCCTCCCGCTGAAGATTTAAAACAATTCCAATTGTATATTGCAGATACTCAGGGTGAAAATATACGCAACGTAACGCCTCATGAAGTAAGCGGAGCAATAGGTCCCTTTTTATTAAATAATGGTCGCGTTGCCTACTCATCGCTATGGCTAAGTCATAATTTACCTTATATCTCTAGTAATGGCGGCATTAACTGGTTCGGTACTTTAGATAATATGTGGGTTATTATGGATATGAATCATGAAGGGGGTGACACAACCGCTTTACTTGGTGCTCATAAACATAATTTGCAAACCTCTACAGGTCGAACCAAAACTATAAAAGCACTGCATTTTTTTGGTCAAAGAACCAATAGTGATATTTGCTCGACAAATTATTATCGAGCCAATAATTTAGCACTTGGTGATGTATTTTGTTGGCCACAGCAACCCAAAGGAATTGAAGGGGAATTACCTACTTTTTTACCCAAGGGAATTTATAGCATCGCTGATTGGTCCAAATCAAATGATGAAGGTTCTTTTACGTACGCATCACTTAACATAGGTGACAAAAGCAATCGTTATATAGGAAAAATTGGATTTCCTGAAGGTGCGCCTGATGGGCAATTAATTATTAGTGCAGGGTTTGGACTTTGCTCACAAATTTCCATTGAAGCAAATGGAGCAGAGGATTTAGGAAATCAACCTGGCTGTGATATAGGGCTTTATAAAACAACCACTATTCCAAGTAAACACCCTAATGACCTAGAATTAATTGTTGATAGCCCCGACTGGCATGAATTTGGTGCTAGAGTTATCCAAGCTCGCAATATTCCTATCCCGCCAACGACTAAAACAAATGACGAGACATGCCAACTGGTTAGCACTGATGCTGGTTCAGCTGAAACGCATCCGCATGCTCCTTATCAATTTAACCATAATTACTTTAATGCCGCTAATAATGGCGGTGAAATTGATGGACTGTCTAATTCTGAACTTGCAGGCATTCGTTTTTATGAAGTTATTCCTAACATCGGCACGCACCCTGATTTTAAAAATAGTATTGGAAATAAAGTTAAATTTATCGCTGATGTTCCTTTACTAGCTGATAAATCATTTAAGGTTCAGTTACCTTGTAATACACCGTACTTGATGGCAGGTATAGATAAGCAAGGTCGTATTATAAAACGTGACCAGATTCCTCAATCTTTACGCACAGGAGAAAAAAGAGTGTGTGGTGGTTGCCATCTACACAACAGAGCAGGCCGTCCTTATGAACAGTCAATGGCATTTAATGCAACTCCCTTTAAAGCATTAACCTCAACCCCCGTTCCAACCTATGAAGCGGATATTAAACCCATTCTTAAAAAGCGCTGCACGTCTTGTCACGCAACCGATTTGCCATTATTCGATTATAATAATTTAGTGCTGGACTACTTACAACTACATGTACCTGCTGATAAAAAATTACAAGTCATGGATAATCCTTCTAATGAAGAGCGTAAATATGGATTAACAAGACCGCAATGGAGCAAATATGTTAATACGATGTATGCCCGCGAGAGTTTACTGTATTGGAAGTCTGGCAATAAACGAGCTGATGGTAGAACCGATACAACATATCCAAATGATATAGATTTTGGTGCCAACCACCCAACAGACGTCACTCCTGACGAGCTTAGAAAAATAGCCGAGTGGCTTGATTCCGGGGCAAACCGAAACTAAGAAATAGCACACACAACTTAGGATGAGTTTATTTCGTAGAAACAAAGCTTCAAGTCGCGATATTCTCGGCTAGAAGCCCTACTCCCACAGAGAAGATAACAACGCTTATATTTTTTAGGCGCGCCATCTCCTACCTCATGAAATACTTAGGACTCCTGTCGCCAAATATTCATTCACATACGGAGCGAATGGGATAAGCCCTAGTACGCTCTGCGTCCACTTCACAATGCACAAAAGCCGCTGTTAAAAAGCTATCTCACATGGCTTTGTCGGCTGTCGAGATAACTACCAGCCTCCCTCACGCACTGCTATCGCAGTGCACTTCGGATTGGTGACAACCCTGTCGCCTACTGCGAACTAAAAATCATCACTTCGCTATCGCTCCGTTTCCCTGGTTTTCAGCAAAGGAAATTATATAAATTAAGTGTGACTGTCAAAAACATGTCATATAACTGACACTAGATAGACATATAACTTTCCTATAATCAATCTCTCAACTCCCCTAGTGAGTTGTTTTTTATATCCTTTATTAAGTGGAGAAATGGCATGAAAAAAATACTTATGCTGCTGACATTTAGTTTGTTAGCAGAGATTTCTATGGCTCAAGATGAAGCTTCATATCACCCTGAAACAGGCGATGTGTTTATTCCTAAGCTAAAAGTTATAGGTGATAATTCAGGTGCTACCTATAGTGTTAATATGCAAAAAATAGAGGGTCACCTTAGTTTTAGTGTTAATGGCGTTGAGCCTACTCGTACTACTGGTAAAAATATTCAAGTAGGTACACGCCCTTACTTCTTAATAGAAGATATGGATGCAAGCGAGTTAAAAACTAAATTACAACAATGCAGCGAAGGCCCTTTTCATAAAACAGATTTTTCTATCGGTCATAGAGGAGCAGGTTTACAGTACCCTGAGCATTCAAAACAATCTTACGATGCGGCTATCCGTATGGGTGCGGGGATTGTTGAGTGCGATGTAACCTTTACTAAAGACCGTGAAATGGTATGCCGTCACTCGCAATGTGATTTACATACCACAACCGATATCTTGGCACGCCCAGAATTAGCTGCTAAGTGTTCGGCTCCTTTTGATACTGCAAACCCTGAAGCAACAGAGTGTTGTGCCAGTGACTTGACCTTAACTGAATTTGAAAGTTTGTGTGCCAAAATGGACGCTGCCAATACGAGTGCCACTACGGTAGCTGGCTATATGAATGCTACCCCTAATTTTCGTACTGATCTATATGCAGCTTGTGGCAAGGTAATGACTCATAAGGAAAGCATTGAGTTGTTTAAAAAAGCAGGTGTAAAAATGACACCTGAATTAAAAACACCTAGTGTAACAATGCCCTATCAAGGTGACTTTACCCAAGAAGCATATGCACAAAAAATGGTTGACCAATACAAATCAGCTGGAGTTCCTGCGACAGATGTGTTTTTACAGTCATTTAATTATAGCGATATCTTATATTGGATAAAAAATGAGCCTGATTTCGGTGCTCAAGCAGTGTTCTTGGATGGTCGATACGGTGAAACCGCTGCAGATACTGCACAGTATCCTAATTTTAACCCAAATGATGCGACGACATGGGAGCCTATGAGCATGGCTAAAATCGCAGCAGATGGTGTAAAATATATTGCACCACCTATGTGGGTTTTAGTAACTGTTAATAGTGATGGGAAAATTGTACCTTCAGAGTATGCAATTCAAGCTAAAGCTGCTGGCTTAAAAATTATCACTTGGACTTTGGAGCGCTCAGGCCCATTAGAAAATGGTGGTGGTTGGTATTATCAAAGTATTGCTAATGCGATCAATAATGATGGTGATATGTTAACTTTGTTGGATGTATTGGCTAAAGATGTTGGTGTCACGGGTATCTTTTCTGACTGGCCTGGAACAGTAACGTATTATGCAAATTGCATGGGTTTATAATTAAGCTCTGAAATCAGTGTAAAGGGTGGGCAAAGCAAATCTGCTCATCCTTTTAGCTAGATAGTCTTATCGACTGTATCATTAGAGCCGGAACATATTAAACACTCTTTTTTAGCTATCAGGCCTCTCGCCTTTTTCATTTCATTTATATCTAACACCCACTCATTCGGGTCGTTTCGTTATGTACGCATAAATCCTAATGCTCTCTAATTGGTCAAACAAGCCCATTAGCATAGGTATTATCAGCAATAACAAATCGATCTCGCCCCTGTTTTTTCGCTAAATATAGTGCATCATCGGCATTTTTTACCAATTGTTCAAAACTTATATTAGGAGTAAACATTGCTAGGCCAGAACTAATAGTCACCTCTGTATCATGACGCACAGCTATCGTTATACGCTCAACGACTCTGGCGGCCATCTCTAAATTCGTATCAGGTAGCACAATTAAAAATTCTTCACCGCCAAAACGAGTTACCAAATCTTCTTCGCGCGCTACTTTTTCTAAACACGCTGCTACTTGCACTAAAGCTTGATCACCTTTTAAATGTCCATGGATATCATTAAATCGCTTAAAAAAATCAATATCTATAATAACAATAGAAAATGGCATACGACTACGTTGTGATTGAGGAATTAATTTATCAATAAATAACTTCAAACCTCGCCTATTAATCAAGCTCGTCAAGGTATCAACTATTGATTGGTATTCACTATGCTGTCTTAATTTAATATTATCAATAACGACTCGATTACCATTCAGGGTCAAAAAAACCAGTACCAAATAAAAAAATGTGTAAACAAAAGCAATTAAAAAATAATAAGGTTGTGCATCATATATCACCTTAAAAACAAGCGAACAAGTCGTTGGTGTCAAAAATGCCAAAACCACTATAACAGATGAATTCGAAGAAATAGCACTGCCTGATGACATCCCCATAAACACCATTGCGGTAAACAATAAGGCAATTAATGCGTCATGAGTAAAGGGAAAAAAAACTAAGGCCGAAAAAACAGCAGCAGTAAACACCGTCATTGCTACCCAAAAATACTCCCACTTCTGAATATTTTGTATGTTAATTTTATCGACAGCAGTTTGCCGCCTGAACGCAATAATTAAACCTATTCGCCAAATCAAAGCAACAGCAAAAGCGCCTCCCCAAAAAACCAAATAATTAGCCGGCAATAACTCTCTGACAACAAAAAATAAGGTAAAAAAACCAACTAACAATCCATTAACAGCTATCGGCGCATTTTGATAAAGTAAATTTATACGCTCAAAATCTATATCAACCAAGCCCTTTTTTTTCATAACAAAGCCTTATAATAACTATTCAACTTACGAGCTATAAGCATGCCGTACCTAACCAGAGCTAAAATGTCTTAGACCTCGATATCCATGAATTTAATAGCTTGATTTCAACGGTTTTCCTACTAATAAAAGCTATCAATACACCTATAAATCCATTTTAATCTTTATCCTATAAAAATTACTTGCCTGAGTTCAACCATGGCTGCAAACTTGAACATTGAGTATAAGCATATATTACAAAATTGAAAGCTTTTACCCTATTCCTTAGTGTTTCTAGCCAAAAAATGAGTTGGGTCTTCGCTGCGTAATGCGTAGGTCCTATGTGTTTGGGTCTGGTCTACAAAAGACTGTAAACAAGTGGAGCTTATAAAGTAAGCGGTATGTCATACTTTTCGCCATGCCTTTGCTACCTTCCAATGTGACAGGAAGGGATGAATTCGAATCGTACAGGAACTAATGGGTTATACAAATATATGAACGCTAGAAATCTAGCTGGTGGGTGTTATAGAGAAAGATATTGCGGGTATTTTAGGTGGTGTAAAAATCACAGGGATTAGACTTAAATAATCCCTAGAAAAATACGCACTCAGTCCAATAACTGAGTGCGATTAATGCTCTTTACAACTCAAATTCAGCGGCAGTCAAACCTAACTCTATTGCTATTCGGCGCGCCATTGCTTTTTCATAGTCATCAAAATCGCCATCAGCAGCACCAATAGCAATCACTAAACGCATAATCAATCGTGCTGCCTGACTATTGTTTTTCATTTTACCAATTGCCTCAAAAGCCTTTGCTTCACCTAAGTCATTATCAAACTCTAGTTGATTAACAAATTCACCAAATGCACCAATAATATCGGTCATTTTGAAAACAGATAATGGTTCATAGTTTTCAATAAATTTAACCATTTTACGTTTTTCTTCGGGTGAGATTTCACCGTCTGCTAACGCTAGTAAGGCAGAACCTGCCATTGCCGCCTGTAAAAAATCTTTATTCTTAAATTTCAAAGCCTCTGTTTTTAGCTCATTTGCTTTTTCTTTTAAGCCATCCATTAAATCTCTTAAACTCATATTATTATCCTCTATTGGTTATTGTTGAATTAGCTTACATCTTTAATTAAAGACACTGCCCGATATGGTAGGTCAGCTTGGTACAGAATGCTTACTTGTTTTTCTTTTGCCAGTATACTTAAATGTGTCACTGCTGCATCATTTTTATCACGCAATATTACTAAATCTGGTACCCGCCGTAATAAAACTCGTGTTGCCTCGCCAATGCCTGGCTTAATTCTATTTTCATCACTGATTCGATATTGCTGTTTTAGGCGGGTAATAAATGCTTTTGATTGCTGTTGTAAGGCAATACAATCTATCTCTACCGGTTTATTATGCCCTCTACTTAGTTTTAACTGTTCAATACAGCCTAATAATTCAGCGACAAACCATTGTGATAAATCAGCCTCTGCAAACTGTTGATAAAACACGCAGCCATGAAAATCCTGTGCATAAATGTAGTCGGCATTTAACACCGAGCGGCTGATTAAACCCGATAAAGTGGCATTTAATATGGATGAGGGAATTAAATAATCTTCCGCACTTGCTGCCACTGCAGCAACACCGGCTAAATCAACTAAAACATATAAGCCGGAATCAATATGCAGTGCGTAACGTTGATTAAAACCGTTAATACTCTGTTTTAGTTCACGGGCAATAACCCCCTTGCCTGTCCAGCCATCAACAAAAACAATACTACTGTCTTTATGTCGCGCTAAAATATAATTTAAGGCATTTTCATCGATACCCCGATCCCGAATAATCGAAATGGAATAATGACTGACCTCACGCTGAAAATACTGACTTAAGGTATGCTTTAACACAACGCCCACTGGTGTTCCCGCACGCGCTAAAGAGACTAATACAATTTCACCCACCCGACGTTCGGAAATTTTCTGTGCCAAACAAAGGCAATCTTTCGCCATTTGCATTTGGTTATCCTGCATGGCTTGGTGAAATAGTTGCATGTATTGTGCTGATGGCAAGCTTTCATGACTTAACATTTCGCTATAATGCCGTTGCTCTTGTTGAATACGACGTTCTTTTTCTTCCACCGAAGTATCAGGCACATCAATCACTTTTAGTAAAATCTGCACATCATTTACATGATAACTGCCTGTAAATAGAGCCGTACTCATACTAAACAGCCATATAATTGAGTGTGTTTCGGGGTCATCACATAATCACATAAAGCCATAAACGGTACATCACTCAAACTATCGCCCATGCCCATCGTGATGATTTCACCATATTCTTGCTCTAACGCTTTAATGCGATATTTAACGGCATGCGATTTGTTTACGCAATGTGGCAAAATGGTTAAAGAGTTATTATTTAAATAAACGTGGAAGTCACTATAGTCCCGCAATAATGGCTGAATGTAGCTCTGTAATAAGTCTTGTAGTGCCAAAGTATCCGCTTGATGATGACGCACTTCCACATAATAGTCTAGGGACGATTCTGTGGTAATACGCACCAATATATTGAGCGCCTGCTGTTCGGCATAATAGCTAATTGCCTGCTTGATGGCCAGTAATGCAGCCGACAAGCTACTTAGAGCTGAATCTATTTGAGCACGCCACTGACTATCCTCCATGCCATCCGCATTTAAAATAGTGGCACCATGATTTAAAATAGCCCCATCAAGACAAGGTACGCCTAAATCAACCCGCGCATAAGAGGCTTGAGTTCTAGCCGTTGTGGGAATAATACGCCATTGCTCTGCTAAGGCTTTCAATAATGCCCGTTGCTTAGGCAGGAAATAAGAGCTAGGCTCACCTGCAAGGTTATAACTTGCAGGGGTCGCTTGGTCCAGGCTCGTACATTTTCTGGCAGTCTGAAATACGGTATCGTCTAAATCAAGAAAGAGAAATTTTTCCATCGGCATAATAAAGTAAATCTGCATTTAAACGCTGTGCAAATTGAGTTAAAGACGCACACACAGGCGTTTCATGACAAATGATGATGTGATCATATTGTCCTTCGCGCACGTTATATAAGTAATTAGGAATATTATCGGCATAATTATCCTGTAATACTATTTTTTCCTGAATTGCTTTGCCTTTTAATAAAGGTGAGCGTGCGGTAGATTGTACTTTGACACCCCAGCCCTGTTGTTCTAAATAATAGGCGATTAAAAAAGCTAAGTGGACAAATTCACCTGTGCCTAATACTAAAATTTTCGCACCAGATTGCCACGTTTGCATTAAGCCTTGTAATACGGCTTTATCCCACACCATTTTTCCATAAATACCTAGGCGACCAGCTTTTAACGATAGGTTTTGTCGTTTGCATTCTGCCTTACTGTTGACATTAGGCACTTGTGTATATTGATAATTCACATCGCGTTTAAAATTAATCTGTGCCGATAAGGCATGCATAAAGATCACATCAATACCCACGATTTGTTGTATCTGGGCTTGGCGCTGTATATCTATAAAACTTAAGATGCTAACAATTAACACGCGCTGTAATTGTGGGTTTACTTTTTTATAAGCGGTAATTAAATTAATAAATGTTGTACCAGTAGTTACCTCATCATCAATCAACACTAAGGTTTTCGCCTGCAAAAAAGTACTTTTTAAAGCTGTTTCATGCGGCACATATAAATAAAACTGACTGGCATGGCTATGCTGTTCTTGGAAATCGACGGCTTGAATCGTGTCTAAAAAGTAGCGTGAGGTATGGATAAAAAGGTGTTCTGTCTGCGTGGTTTGGTCTAAATAGGCCTCATAAACCCCCTGCCCTAAACCTGCTGCTGCTTCTGCCATACCAATAAAAACACTAGATCCCACAATTGATTTAGCCAATGCTTGCGCTAAATACTGATGCATACGTAGCATTTCTGTCGGCTGAGATGGCCAATATTTGGCTAATAACTTACTGACAAACATAAACCCACGTTTAGGATTTTGCCGGGCAGCATAATCAGTCAGTTCATTAAGCTCAAAATCACTAGTCGCCAAGGTCAATCGTAACTCACCCGTGGGTAATGAAACACTTATGCTAGACAAAATAATGCCTTATAGTTGTATGTATATAATCTCATGGCATAAAAAAGGCCTCAAGCACAAACGGTATAACTGTCGCAGCTGAAGCCTTTTTTAACACAAGGTAAATATTGTTACTTAAACACTGACACCAAAACTAGCGGCCAATGGACCTAAACCGCCAACAAAACCTTGCCCTACGGCTTTAAATTTCCAATCACCATTATGACGGTACAGCTCACCAAAAATCATTGCTGTTTCAGTACTTGCATCTTCAGATAAATCATAACGCGCAATTTCATTGTTATTATCGGCATTAACGACTCGCATAAAAGCATTGCTTACTTGGCCAAAATTCTGCTTACGTGCTTCAGCGTCATGAATAGTGACGGCAACAACAATGCGTTGAATAGTAGCCGGAACATTTGAGAGTGTAATTTCTACTACTTCATCATCACCATCACCTTCGCCAGTCGTGTTATCGCCCATATGCTGAACTGATCCACATGTTGACTTTAGGTTGTTATAAAAAATAAAATCAGCATCAGCTGATACTTTACCATCAGCGCCAAGCAAAAATGCCACAGCATCTAAGTCAAAATCTGCGCCATCTGTCGCGCGATTATCCCAACCTAAACCGACTGCTACTTTTGTTAATCCAGGTGCTTCTTTACTTAAATTAACATTACCGCCTTTACTTAATGATACTGCCATCCTTATATCCTCGTTGTTATGTAAATAGTGGACTACGAACTTAAAACGGGGCTTTAGCCCGCTTTTTTAGCAATGACAGACTAAAGTCCGCTCTACTAAAAATTTTTATGTATCCCATATTAAGAAACGTGCATGAAACAAGCTCCCAATTTCTAATTTCAGGATGTTATTTCATGCATGTTTCTAAGTGGGTAGCCAAATAATGTTATAAATATTGCTGCTGAACTGTTTTTACAATTTGTTCTAATTTACGATCTTTAGTGGCATCCCCAATAGCTGAGAATTTCCAAGCGCCATTATGACGATACATTTTACCCATGACCATTGCCACTGAGCCAGAAAATTTTTCATCATTGGCAATATCATAAGTAGCAAAGATTTCATCCACTCGACTTGGCGTGCCTTCATAAATACGTACACTAGCAAAGGGGATATCTTTAAAATCTTGGTTTTTATATGAGTTTAGAATAAAAACAACTTGCGCTGCATTGCTATCAATAGCCGATAAATCAATACTAACGACTTCATTATCTAAACCATCATCACCGCCAACATCGCCCTCAGTATCATCTCCAGAATGTTTAATACCCCCTTTCTTTGCTTGCAGTTGACCAAAGTAAACCAAGTCTAACAGGGTCTTATTGCTATCAAACAAAGCGACAGACAAATCTAGGTCTACTGCGACCATTTTTTTACCGCCGAGCAGACCTTTTTTCTCAATCGCCCCCCAGTTAGCACCGACACATAATTTCTGTAATGCGCCGCCACTTGATTTTTCAAGGCTGATACGTTGCCCTTTTTGTAATGAAATTGCCATTATTTTTCCTATTTAGATAAAAATTTTATTTTAGCTTTAGAATGAAAAACATTAAAAGCGCTCCTTAAACAAAAAAACCTTTCAATACCAAAGAGACTATACCAGCTAGCATAACGCCCATCATCCATTTTAATAATAGCAATTCCTTATCAATATGATCAAAACGTTGTTCATACTCAGCTACAGCCTCAGTGGCTTGTCTGGCTTTTTCTTCATCAGCACCTGCGGAAATAAAAGTATCGTAAACTTCAGAAATCATTGTTGTCATTAGCAGTCCCCTCCTTTAGATAACAGGCTTATTTAAAGATGTTTGCTTTAAATTTATTTGCACTGTCAGTTTCATTATCCTTTTTATACTGAATAGATGAATACACAGATAGTGCAATTAATAAAGCCCCTGCTAATCCCGTAATCACCTCTGATACATGCACTGTCATACTGATCAACATAATTACTGCTAATATACCAATCGCATAATGCGCACCATGCTCCAAAAAGATATATTCATCTAATGTGCCTTGACGCACTAAATAAACAGTCAAGCTTCGTACAAACATGGCTCCCATAGCTAAGCCCAGCATAATAATAACGACATCTTGGGTAATAGCAAAAGCACCAATCACGCCATCAAATGAAAAAGAAGCATCTAATACTTCTAAATAAATAAAACTCATCATACCGGCTTTTTTGACTAGCCCACTGACAGCATCACCTTCTTCCCCATCTTCAAATAATGCCGCTAAACTATCCACAACAACGAACAAGATAACACCAAAAACACCAGCAACTAGCGCCTCTAAACGTACATTTTCTGGCAATAACCCTTGTACAATCAATAAAAGGCTTAAGGCTACAATCACTTCAATAGCTTCTAATTTCCCCCATGAAGCTAATTTTTCTTCAATATACCCCAGCCAATGAATATCTTTACCTTCATCAAAAATAAAAGAGAAAAATACCATTAATAAAAACATACCACCAAAAGCAGCAATTTGTATATGTGATGCCATTAAGTGCTGAGCGTAAGTTTCAGTGTCATTTAAAGCCATATCTGTTACACCAGCAAAACTAATACCAGTTGCTACCGCGACAATCACAATGGGAAACAGTAAGCGCATGCCAAAAACGGCAACTAAAATCCCCCAAGTTAAAAAGTATTGTTGCCACTTATCATCCATTCGCTTTAAGATTGAAGCATTCACAACGGCATTATCAAAAGACAAACTCACCTCTAAAACACCCAGTATAGCTGTAATAAACACACCATAAACACCCGCCCATAGGTAGGATAATATGATACAGATAAGTGTAACAAAAAAAGAAAGACGAAAATGTTGCATAAAATTATCCCACTAGATATAAAAAATGACTTATCGCTTATTAAACAGTTGCGGTGATTTAACTTGTTGCTTTTCTTGCAAACAATGATAAGCCGCATTTTCAAAACGAATTCTCAAAGATTGCGTACTTTTATTTTCTTTAATAAATTTTTCAGCTTCAATTGCTGTTAAGTCTTTCAACATAAATTGGGCAATACACATACAAGGCTTAGCGTAACGTTTTTTATCGTATTCTTTATTATTCGATTGAGCCACTTCTCTATCCACACACTGTTCGGCAAAATCATGCTCAAACACATGTTTCTGTATATCGGTTACAACGCCATCATGTGTATGATCAAAAGGGTTGTGAACCTGACTAACTTTCTGTTTAGGTTCATCATCAGAGCAAGCGCTCAAAATAAGTACCAAACTTAAACTTATCGCTAATGAACCTAATCTAAATATGTTTTTCTTTTGCATAATGACCAACTAAAAAAATAAATAATGTTTACACTTGATAGAGGGAGTTGAGGTGCTTCGCACCTCAGCGCATCCTATCCTACGTCTGCTATTTTAACTTAATAGCTAACAAGAAGAACGAGAATCATAGTGACTCCTTCTTAAATTTATAGTCATAACTTGTTGGCTGAAATTTTCCAATAATTGAAAAGCTAACTGTAGCAGTACATAGCTTGCAAGATTATTTGTTACCGTTGAGTACAATGGGAAAACTTTAGCGCGTTACTTTTTCATAAATAATAAACTAAAAGTGACGGGGACAGCCATATTAATGTTTTGTAACTTGGCAATTTCACGTAATTTATTAAGCCCTGCTAGTAAGTTAAATTTACTTAAATTAACGATAAGTGGCTGCTTAGAAAAAACTAATAATTTGCCTTCTTTTAGTTTTATTACTTGCACAACTACCGGCACAGTTTGCTTTACTCCATGTAAATTAATAACGGCATCTAATGACATTTCTTGACTATACCCTAGCTTGATTACTTTTATATCTGCGGCATCTATTTTCAAGCTAACTGTTGCTTGTGGAAATTTAGCAACATTAAAAAATAGTTCACGTAAGCGCTCATCTCTAATATCAATACCTGTATCAACACTACTTAAATCAACTGTTAAAGTCGCTAGACTTTGCTTAATACTGCCCTGCATAATATCAAAGCTTTGTACTTCCGTTTTGCTAGCATTTTTAGTGGTAATAAAGTTTAAGACTGACTGGTCTTTCTCCAACACCCAGTCAGCCAAAATAGACTGTGATAGCATTAATAAGCTAAAAAATATTATTTTTTTCATGATTTATATCCCTACGTTTTAAAAAATTATTTTTGAGCTGTAAATATACCGTATTCAACCAGTTTATTATAGAATAAATGATGTTGCGCTAGGCCAACTTTAAAATTAGCGGTCTGAGTTTCATTACGCATACCTAACCACTGACTAATTTTTTGCACAGGCTGTAAGCGTTTAGCCACTTTATACATATAATCAACAGAGGGCATAGTTTGCTCGGTAATATCATCATACTTAATCTGTTCAAACTTGCTATCAATTAATAGCTGCTCAAATTCAGCACGCAAACATAAATTAGGCACGGCCCAGCCATTCAAACAATCAACCACGAACGGCCAATCTTGATCAGAAATCTCACTTTTAGTCAAAAAGCCATCACAAACGACCACGCGCCCGCCTTTACGCAATAAGCGATAAGCTTCGCGCAGAAAATCCCCCTTATTCAAGGCATGACAGACACTTTCTAAGCCCCAAACGATATCAAAACTCTCATCAGGATAAGGGGTATTACAAAAATCAGACACATCAAACTCAACTAAATCAGCTACACCATGACGTTTTGCGTGCAAGCCTGCATAGTGCGCTTGCTTAGCACTGATGGTAATGGCCTTCATCTTATTACCATGATTTTTAGCCATCCAGATAGAACTACCACCAATACCACAGCCCGCATCAAGCACTTTATCAACTGGCTTTATCCCTGCTGCATCATACAATTTCTGATTTTTATTAAGCAAAGATTGGGTATGTGACTGGGTATTTTCATCCCAATAACCATAATGTAATGCGAGATCATTCCGGTTACTCCAAGCAAACAAATAATCCCAATAGCATGCATCATAATGCCTAACAGCATCTGCTCTTAATGCTTCTGGTGATGCATTAGCATCACTTTGCAAAGGACCATCACGATAGTCTTGGTTTGGTTTAATAATGTGCATGTTTAATTTTTATTTTTTTCTATTAAGGTAAGACGTATGTTTTATACGGTTTGTTTAACAAAGCTAAATTTAGCTTTTACTTTAGAAGCCAGTATTAGAGCAGGGCCAGCACCCGCCATTGCGACAGCATCGACCAAACAATACCACGCTGCTACACCGCTAGGTGGGTTGCCTTGCGTTAAACCAGAAGCAGGGTCAATAGGGGCCCACGCCCACGTCCCTGCACTGGTTCCAATTAACTCTAACCATGTGGTAATAAAAAAAGCGCCTAAATAAATCATCGGAGACTTACCTTTAAATAGATAAATTAAAAATACCACAAACAGAATAGCTCCAACTTGATCACTACGCTCTGCATAAGAAGTTAACCCCCAAATTGACCATGTGCCACAAGATACAATAATAAAAGCAGCTATAGCACGTGCATGGCGCAAGAAAAAACCAGAACGCGCCAAAATAACTGCCGTTAGATAAACCATGCCATGTCCAGCAGGAACATACAGAGGGACACTACCAAAACGATAGATATATCCTTGCATATAAGGAGATGCAAATAATTCACCTATCGTCGCAAAGATTAAGGCCACACAAACTTGCGCACGAACTAATTTGGATTCGCGAGATAATAAGCCGGCTAAAAAAATATAACCAAAAAATGCCAACACCCACTGTAGCTTTTGCGGGGCAAAACCATCCAAAGTTAAGCAAATGGCGGTGCAGCTAAAAGTAAAAGCAACAATTTTATAATCAAGAATATTATGAGCATAAGCCACTCCAGGCTTAGGAAAATTGCGCAACATATAAAGCTCACTCCTATCTGTTAATTTATATTTCAGTCAATAACCGTTCAAAACTCTTCTGAATAACATAAAAATACTTCGTTATTCCTGCCTACTAGCTAGTCTAATAGGCACAGGCTTTATCTGCAAACAGCTACTTTAAGCATTATTTTAACATAGCATTCTAGTAAGGTATTTATACAAACCAATAGGCAACGAAAAGATAGCGCACTAATTTTCCAAAAAAAATAAATAGTACAGCCATTAAAACAGGTAATTTTAGCCAACCTCCTGCAAAACACAAACCATCACCGACAACCGGCAGCCATGACAAAAGTAAACTCCAGTTACCCCAACGGCGTACCCAAGTCAGTGATTTCTGCTTTTTTTTATCTAAAACATACTCGACAGGGTATTTCTTTGCTGCCAAAGCTCCTAACCACCAAGTTGTTAATGCCCCTAAAGTATTGCCAATAGTAGCAATACCAACCAGTAATATGACCGGCTGTAGTTGCTCTGCCACCATATAAGCCAATACCGCTTCCGAGCCACCCGGTGCAATCGTAGATGAAACAAAAGCACTAACAAATAACCCCCAAAGTTCTAGCACCTAATCATTCTCTCTTTATCAATAGTCATAAAAAAGCCCCTATTGATGCTCTCAATAGGGGCTTAACCAAAGTTTAAAATAAAAAGCGAACTAGCGCTTCTTTACTAAATTAACCAACCAAGAAATCACTTTTACTACGATATCAACAGCCTGCTTAACTAGCCCGACAAGGTATACAAATACCTCGCCCGCACTCATGCCACTAAATTTACGTGCTAATAAAGGGGCAAGAATTAAACCAATCGCTAAACCAATAATAGTAAGCCCTGAAAAATATGAATCATTACCAACAACCTTATCTTTCATTTCAGTAAATTCTTCAACGACGGCACCAGATAAACTGTCATCCAACTTTTCATCTGTATAGTCATCTTGTATCACATAGGCTGTCACGCCAGGAATACTTGGTAAATCACCATTTCCTTTGCCAATTTTTAACTGGCCTTTCATGCCTTTTTCCATATGCTGTGCAATATCGCAATGCACTAGGTAAGTTTTATCCCCTGGTGGAAAAATTAATGTGCCTGTTACTTTGCCTGGCCCTGTCACCTCTAGGTGAAACATGCCTTTAGGATATAAATACTTTGGCAGACCATGCATCATCCACTGATGACGCACATTATCATCATTAACAAAATGCACCGTTAATTTAGTACAAGGCTCAAACTGGTACTCCTGAACATCAAAAGCATACATACGTCCGGGAAATTTTTTCGCATACTTATGCCCTGCATGTACAGTAATTTCTTTTGTTGCAGAAATTCTGTCACACCCTCCCGGTAAAGTATCAGTATTTTGACCCATGACCATACCCCCAGTCATGTCCATCAAATGACCATCACCGTGGTTCATCATTGACGTATGATCTTCAAATTCTTTTTCTGCAAAAACGGGTGCTGATAACGCCAAACTCAGTGCCGCTATTGATAAATACTTAATCATTATCATTTCCCCCCTTTTAGTGAAGAAATCAAGGCAATCACTTTAGCGCGTTTAACGACTAATAAGTATGCACATAAACCCAAAATCAAACCAAAGACTAAGTTTCTAAATGAATTATCCGTTGGTGCTTGAATATCTGCAGACCCTGGCGTTACATCTGGAGGTGCCATTTTACTGGCTGGTGGTGCTACATAGCCTTCAGCATCAACCTCACCCAAGCTATTCCACTCATCAATATTTTGCCAAACTGGCAATTTACGGTCATGAAATTTCTTGGTAAATAAAGGCATAACACTTTCACCAATCCCCATAGGTAATCCCACGTCATTCAGGTATTTCTTATACACTAAAGCACTGACGTTGCCCCCTGGATTCATACCATTGGTAGTAATCCCTTTTTCACGATGGTCATGAAAAATCCAAATACCTTCGCCATAATTGTGAAAACCATCATCGGTCGTATTAATTTTTATATCATTACGCTGTGCAGGTGCAATATTATAAACATCGCGCGTAATCTGCGCGATGGGATTATGCTCAACACCATCATAATGAGTAATTGTCCCTTTATGCCCATGCGTGTGCATAGCCAAAGTTTCACCTGAACTATTAAAAATACGCAGTTTTATATTTTTATCTGGCTCAGCAACAATAATAGATTCTCTTAAGGTATATGGAAACGAACGACCATTGAGCGTGTGATAATCTTCTGTTGAATCAGTCATATCATATTCACGGTTCATTTTTTTCGCAATTAACCGAGGGTCATTATATTTTTGGATAATACTGTGCAACTCGTTATCCATCGCATGATAATGTAAGTCATATTCACTATCATAATCCTCTAAAATCGCTTTCGATGGATGGCGTACCTCTCCTGCACCAACATTAAATGTTTGCACCCAGTTATTCGGGCGGTTCTCTTCTACAACAAACATTCCAACTAAGCCCATTGCTAGGTGGACATGGGTTTGTACATGACAATGGTAAACAAAAGTGCCGGGTACACGTGGGCGTATTTCATACGTTTTACTCTGCCCTGGCAAAACAAATTTATCACTTGTTTGTGGTACACCATCATTTCCTTCACCCGAACTATCCACCCACGGATGATCTATGCCATGTAAATGAATCGTATGTGGAAAGTAATGCGTATTCTCCAACTGTATCCAAATCGTATCACCCTGCTCCACCCTAATAACTGGAGATGGCGCTCTTAGCAATGGATTAGCATCAACCCCAACAAAACTATTGGTGGCCATACCGCGCGACTTAGGTGCAAACACCCACATACCTGGCTGTACTCCAGGCGCTATATCGAAAGTAGGTACTAAGCCTTTAAAATCGGGGGAATGCCCATTTAGCTCAGCTACTTCTAATTTAATAATAATTAAATCAGGGTCACCATCCCCATCCATATCATTCTTTTTAATAATTGCATCGGCAGCATAATATGTATTCATCAATGTTGCCATTGATACATTATTTGTACCTTTTACCTCAACAGCGATATCAGAGGGGTTATCGGGGCTACAACGCAGCGATTCCTGCATAGCAACACCATCAACGGTCTGTGCGACACGCCATTCTGGATTATTTTCATTACAAGGCGATTCAACTTCACCGCTATCTACTTCTACTGATTTAGGTAAACTGACGACAGCTGAAGCCGCGAACGGCATCAGCATGACAGCAGCACCCAATAGTATTCCTAAAGGATTTTTCTGCATTATTTATACCCTAAAAATAAAGGAAATGGGGCTTTAAGCTTTTTTGATATTCTCAATAATTTCATCGACTTTCTTTTTAAAGCCAGCATGAGAAAGATACACAACATATAGACCCGCTAAAGCAAAAAGTAGGTACATAAACAGACTTTTTGAACTTGTTGCTTCTCCTTTACCAGCAACAAAACTCATGTGCGCATCTAGTCGCTCACCATTATCTTTTACTAAAGTGATATGTATCAAATATTTACCTACTTCAGGCACGCCGTTAGGTAATTTTAAAATAACTGATCCTGATTTATGCTTTTTTGCTGGCATAAAAAATATTTGCGTACCTTCTGGCTCTTTAGTTACTTCAAATTCAACTGCCATATTACGAAATCTAATATCTTGATAATCGAATACCAATTGTGTCATTGTTCCTATATCAGGAAGATTTCCACAAAAATCTTCCGCCGGATAAGCAAGCGGCTGATAAGCCGTATAATGAATCCAATGATCTGGCTCTAATTCAAATTTACACTGATCGGTATCTGTACCTGCAGCACCACCATGCGCCCATAATGTTGCGGAAAAAAACAAACCCGCAAGCGCTAATAAACTTGACTTTACGATACTTTTTTTCATAACTTCTTCCTCTTAAAATATTATTATAATTCTTGATTTCTGTTATTCCACCACCAAACTAAATAGGGTGCAAATAAAAGTAAAACTCTATCATATAGACCTGTACAAAGAAAGGTTATTCCTTTAGCTATCACTAGCTGTTTTTTATTATATCAGATAGTACTTATATTGCTATTGCTATTGCTATCCCTCTCAGCTTTTCGTAAAATTTTAAACATTATCTTTCCGCAACCTTAAGGTTCATCAATGTCTCATCTAACAAACTCCTCAGAATGGCAGGCTTTAAAAGCCCACCAACAAGATGTTAACCCATTACATATCAGAGACTTATTTGCAACCGACCCCAGCCGATTTAATACCTATTCAATATTATTTGATGACCTTTTATTTGATTATTCAAAAAATAGAATCACTGAAGATACCTTACCCTTACTCTTTAAGTTAGCAAATACGTGCCAATTAAAAACACATATTACCGATATGTTTTCTGGCAAACGTATTAATAAAACAGAAAATCGAGCTGTTTTACATACAGCATTGCGTAATCGCAGTAATACGCCAGTTTATGTCGATGATGTTGACGTTATGCCACAAATCAATCATGCTTTACAAAAAATGCGTGATTTTTGCAGCGCAGTTCACTCTGGCGAGTGGACTGGCTATACAGGTAAGCGCATTACCGATATCGTCAATATTGGTATCGGTGGCTCGGATTTAGGCCCCAAAATGGTTACCAAGGCTTTAACACCTTATGCAATTGAGGGTATGAGCGTGCATTTTGTGTCTAATATTGACCAAGCAGACTTAGTCGAAACGCTGTCCCAAGTTCCACCAGAAACGACTTTATTTTTAGTGGCATCGAAAACATTCAGCACTCATGAGACCATGACCAATGCTTCTTCGGCGCGCTCTTGGCTATTAAATCATGCAAATAATGATAAATCAGCTGTCGCAAAACATTTTATTGCCCTGTCTACACACAAAACGAATGTCGCAGAATTTGGCATAGATACTCATAATATGTTTGAATTTTGGGATTGGGTTGGTGGGCGTTATTCTCTCTGGTCTTCTATCGGGCTATCAATTGCCTTGTATCTAGGCATGGATAATTTTGAAGAATTATTAACCGGAGCACACGAAGCAGACAAGCACTTCCAAACAACACCATTCGAAAAAAATATCCCTGTCATTATGGGGTTATTAGGCATTTGGTATAACAATTTCTTTGGTGCCGAATCACATGCTATGTTGCCTTATGCCCATACTATGCAATTTTTTGCTGACTATTTCCAGCAGGGTGACATGGAAAGTAATGGCAAAAGCGTTGACTTGGAAGGTCACCCTACTGATTACAGCACAGGGCCTATTATTTGGGGGCAGCCAGGTACTAATGGCCAGCATGCTTTTTACCAGTTGATTCATCAGGGCACTAAATTAATTCCTTGTGATTTCCTAGCGCCCGCTCAAAGTCATTATGACCTAGCTGAGCATCACGACATCCTTATTTCCAATTTTCTAGCACAAACCGAAGCCTTGATGAAAGGCAAAACTGCCGAGGAAGTTAAAGCTGCACTAGGCAGTGATGCCAGTGAGAACCTTATTGCTGCAAAAGTATTTTCAGGCAACAGACCGACTAACTCATTTCTATTTGAAAAATTAACACCCCATACTCTCGGTAAATTAATCGCCCTGTATGAACATAAAATTTTTGTACAAGGAAAAATTTGGAATATCAATAGTTATGACCAAATGGGCGTAGAACTAGGTAAGATTCTAGCCGTAAAAATATTACCACAACTTGAAAGTGATACCCCAGTGACATCACACGATAGCTCTACCAATGGCTTAATTAATTACTACAAAAAAATACGCTAAGCCTGACTTTGTGCTGTTACAACGCTTTTTTCTAATACTGCTGATCCCCTTATTAAGCGCATGTGATGCGCCTCAAGGTGAATCAGCAGTAGAAAAAATAACACCTGTTCCAGATATTCAATACGCCAACCAACTGGAGCGGGTCAAAAAAACTGGATTATTAACGGTATTAACCCGTTATGATCCTACCACTTATTATGAAAGCGCTACTGGATTTTCTGGCTTAGAATATGATTTAGTACAGTTATTCGCTCAACATTTGCAAGTCAAAACCAAGTTCATTATTCCCGACACTTTTGCGCAAGTTTTAAAGAAAACTCAAGCAGGTGAAGCTGATTTTTCTGCTGCCGGCATAACGATCACCTCAGACCGCCAGCAACAATTCTTATTCACCCCCCCCTACCAAGAAATCACCGAACAAATCATCTTTCGCTCAGGCACAAAACGGCCCAAAACAGTGACAGATTTAAGCAATGGAATTTTAGAGATTGTGCAAGATACTAGCCATGTCGAAACGCTATTACACTTACAAAAAAGCAATCCAAACTTACAATGGCTTACCAATAAAAATTTAGATACTGATGGATTACTGTACCTCATTAACGCAAGACTTATTGATTACACTATTGCCGACTCCAATCAAATCATATTAATTCGGCGCTTTTACCCCAAACTCAATGTTGCTTTTGATATAAGTCCACCCCGACAACTTGCTTGGGCCTTCCAGAAGTCAACAGATACCAGCCTTTACGATGTGGCCACTCAATTCTTTAATGAGATCACCAAAAATAAAGTACTGGAGCAGCTTCTTGAGCGTCATTATGGACATACCCGAAATATTAAGTATGTAGGCAATTGTACCTTCCGCTTACATTTTGAAAGCCGACTACCTCAATACCAAGCTTTATTCCAAGAAGCTGCTAAAAAATACGCTTTTGACTGGCGAATATTAGCGGCTATTAGCTATCAGGAATCGCACTGGAATAAAGATGCTGTTTCCCCTACAGGTGTAAAAGGCCTAATGATGCTAACGAGAGCAACTTCCAAACAATTAGGCGTAAAAGACAGAGCCAATGCTAAAGAAAGTATTTTCGGGGGGGCGCGCTACCTAAAACAGCGCCTTAAAAAAATCCCCCAACGAATTCCTGAACCAGACCGCACTTGGTTTGCCTTAGCCTCCTACAATATAGGCTTTGGTCACTTAGAAGACGCACGCATTATTACCCAAAAATTAGGTAAAGATCCTGATAAATGGGTCGATGTTAAACAAATATTACCTTTATTAACAAAAAAGAAATGGTATTCTAAAACCAAGCATGGCTATGCCAGAGGTAAAGAGCCTGTCGTTTATGTAGACAATATTCGTGCTTATATAGATTTGCTACTCTGGTATACCAATCATAAAGAAATTGAAGAAATAACAGCAATGCCTCCAATAACACTTCAAGCTCATTAAACTACACATCAGTTGTATAAACCTTTTATGCTTCTGCTAAACTTTTCTATTACGACAAAGGAATATTCGGTATGCTAACTAAAACTTTAACCCTTCTCACACTCAGCTCTACACTAATAGGCTGCGCCCATACATCTGGCGGTATTGCACCGTCTAATATCCCCCTTGAGCCAGGAAGTTACCGTGAACTAGGCAAGGCGGTTGGAGGCGACTGCCAATATAAACTTTTAGGACTCATTCCACTGTCAGACGGCAATCAAACCCATTCTGCCTTAGAGGATGCTCTAGAGGACATTCCTAATACAACAGCATTAGTGCAAATTACATCAGATACTTATTCACAATACTGGATTTTATGGAGCAATACTTGTACGCAAGTTTATGGTACAGCCGTAACTACAAAATAAGTGGCATGCAAATAACAACCCTAGTAAAATAAGTATGTCAGAAAGCAGTGTTTGAACTTAAAGGCATTAAAGCTTGTTATCAGTTGTTGTTCTGTAATCGCCATACATTTTTATATTTTAAGGAGTTTTCTAATGGCAACAGGTAAAGTAAAGTGGTTTAACAACACAAAAGGCTTTGGTTTTATTGAACAAGCTGACGGCGGTGACGATGTATTTGTTCACCATTCAGTTATACAGGGAGACGGGTTCAAAACACTAGAACCTGATCAAGTTGTCACTTACGATGTGGAAAATGGCGCAAAAGGCTTATCTGCACTTAACGTAAAAGTTCAATAAGACACGGCTAGGGATTTAAGGCGGGACACATGAGGATAACGTGATTCAGGCGAAAATTATTTATTACCTTCCATGAAGGGAGGCAATTTTTCTTCATTCGTCTCATGCTCTGCATCATAAAAAGTTATCCCGTGTTAAATGTATAGTCAAATACACATACCACTAAAAAGGCTCCTTTATGGAGCCTTTTTTTTAGCTGCAATAAACTTGAAGCATATACTCTCCAATAATGGCATATCCATGTACTTCTCAACGGTATCAGCCATTAAGTCAATTCCCTGCTCCCGTAATTCAGTAAAATTTACTGCTTGTACTTTTTCTACGCCAGCCCAATGCAAAAGAGCAATACAAGCTTCAGGCTGATCAAAAATACCATGTAAATAAGTACCTAAAACCTGCTGATCGCTAGACACTGAGCCTTCGCGCATACCGCATTCCAATTCAATTATCGGTGCTAACAATGCTGGACCTCCAGAGATTCCAGCATGAATTTCATAGCCATGCACAATAGCATCAGCCATTAATAACCTTCCTGAAACTTGGTTTAAAGTTTTACTTTCACTTAAAGTCGTTTGCATATCTAACAACCCTAAGCCCTTGCTAGACCCGGGCTTACCTTCAAGACCTAAAGGGTCATGCAACAACTTACCGAGCATTTGATAGCCACCGCAAATTCCTATAACTTTACCACCGTAGCGCAAATGCTGAAAAATAAACCTCTCCCAACCCTGCTCTCTAAGCCATGTTAAGTCATCTCGAACCGACTTACTTCCTGGCAAAATAATTAAATCTGCTTTATCTACCAAATTAGGGTTACAACTAAACTGAATATTCAAGCCTTTATTTAAACGCAAGACATCAAAATCAGTATGGTTACTCATCCGAGGCAAACGAGGAACAACAATATTGAAAGCGCCTACCCCGACTTTCGACTGCTTCACTTCCACACTGTCTTCAGACTCTAAATACAAGTCATGTAAATAAGGTAGAACGCCGAATACTGGCTTACCTGTACGCTTCTCCAACCACTCAATACCAGGCTGTAAAATACCCATATCCCCGCGAAAACGATTAATAACAAAACCCAGTACCCGTTGCTGCTCAGACTTGCTCAATAAATCTAAAGTACCCACTAAATGCGCAAACACGCCCCCACGATCTATATCAGCGACTATAATAACAGGGCAATCAACCTCCTCTGCAAAGCCCATATTGGCAACATCTCTATCACGTAAATTAATCTCAGCCGGGCTCCCTGCTCCTTCGACCACCACGCGCTGATAGCTTTTCTCTAAACGCGCAAAAGAATCTAAAATAACCGGCATCGCTTGTGCTTTATAGGCATGATAAGCTTTCGCACCCAAATTTGTTACCGCTTTTCCTTGAAAGATAACCTGTGCAGTCTTATCCGAATTCGGCTTAAGTAAAACAGGATTCATATCCGTATGCGGCAGCAAACCACAAGCTATCGCTTGAACTGCCTGAGCTCGTCCAATCTCACCTCCCTCTGCTGTCACGGCACTATTTAATGCCATGTTTTGCGGCTTAAAAGGAACAACCGAATAACCTTGACGCTTAAAGTATCGACATAACCCCGTCACCAACGCACTTTTCCCCGCATCAGAAGTTGTTCCTTGCACCATAAGCGTTATTGCTGACATTGAATTTCCTTTTGTATAATAAAAATAGCGCGTCTAGTACAGCTAGCTTCGCAATAACCAATAAAACTATAAAGCTAATAACAATTTAAAAACAATTATTTATACCTTTTTTATAGTTCATAATTAAGAGGCACTGCACTAACACGATGAAATATCTTCCAAGGCAGTAGTTAAATGCGCCCACTCTGCTTCATCAGCAGGCAAGCCAAAACGCAAACTTGTAGGTTGCACAAAAAACCGCGTCAAAACAGCCTGCTTAGCAAGTAAATAATGAATTTCTTCTGCGTTTTCTACTACCACCCACTGAAATAGTGGTGTAGAGCCTATGGGTACTAATTGATAATCAGTAAGTAAACGCGCCAAACGCCCGCTATTGTGCCGCAATTGCACTCGCATCTCATCTTGCCACTGCTTATTTTGTAGTGCACAAGCCGTAACAAAGCGAGTAGGATTACTCAAGGTCCAAGGGCCCAGCAACTCATTTAATTGCTCTAAAATATCCGCTTCAGCTAAAACGAAGCCTGCCCGAATTCCCGCTAAACCGAAAAATTTACCTATAGAACGTAAAATAATCAAACCTTTTAAAGGCGCATAAGAACTTAAACTTAACTCAGGCATACTATCAATAAAAGCCTCGTCAACAATCAGCCAGCCATTTTTTTTCTGCAATACTTCCAGCCAAGAAAAACACTGATCTTTACTGAACTGGCAGGCACTGGGATTATTTGGATTAACCAGTACCAGACAATCTAGCTGATTAATATGTAGATCAATCTCAGTCGCTGATAAGCTGACTATTGAATGGCCCGCTTTTTGCCAAGCATACGCATGTTCAGCATACGAAGGTGTGATAAACCCCACCACACCTGCCTTACGTAACTGAGGCAAAGCCTGAATAGCTGCTTGTGAGCCAGCAACAGCAAGCAAAGAATTACACTGGTAATAATGCTGTGCAACATCAATAAGACCATCTAAGTTATCGGGCAAACGCAACCAAACAGCATTAGGGATCTTTGGGACAGGGTAGCCATTCGGGTTAATGCCTGTGGATAAATCGAGCCAGTCACTCACTGGAATTTGATATTTATGCACCGCCTCCAATAGTCGTCCACCATGCTTAAGCAATAGATTCTCCTAAAATAATAACACCTAGCCACAGCACCGCAGATAAAACGATCAATAAATTAGCACGCTTTATATCCTCATTAACCACAACACGACCAACACCCAAAATAGCTTTGTTTTTTAATACACCATGATAAATCGCTGATCCACCCAATTGCACATTCAGACAACCCGCGCCTGCACTCATAACGACACCTGCATTTGGACTTTCACAAAAAGGACTTTGTGTACGCCAACAAAACCAAGCCTTTTTGCTATCACCCAACAATAAATAGCTTAAAGCAGTCAACCGAGCCGGTAGCCAGTTCAGTACATCATCTAAACGAGCTGCAGCAAACCCAAAATGTAAATAATGCGCATTTTTATACCCCCACATGGCATCCAAAGTATTACTTAAACGATAAAACAACGCACCTACTGGCCCAGCAATAATAAACCAAAAAATCGGCGCAAAAACAGCATCAGCACCATTTTCCAATGTTGTTTCTATGGCCGCTTTACGAATCTGTAACTCATCCATTTTCTCAGTCTCACGGCTTACAATCATCGAAATGGCTAATCGAGCCTGCACCAAATTCTCTTGCTGTAAGGGTCGGTAAACCGCCAGAGTATGCTGTAGTAAACTTCTAGGGGCAATACAAAAATAAAGCATAATAGGACTTAAGTATGAGGCCAACAACCCGCCGCGCGTCACTATAAAAACAACCATACTTACCGGTAAAATAGCCAAAACCAAAGCCAAAAAACCATAAGCTTTTTGCCTAATCTTAGATTCATGACTCGATTGAATAAATTGCCTTTCCAAATAATTTGCCCACTGACCAAAAAATACCAGTGGATGCCATTTTTTAGGCTCCCCCAATAAAATATCGAGTAACAGGGCAAAAAAAACCGCAAGAGCAATAGACATCGAGTAAACCAGCCTAGTAATTTGAGAAAAGTTAAAAAAGAGGCATGCAGACAGAAATTTTGCGCCACCTAAATACCAACTGACACAAACGAGTAGATATAAAAAGACTAATGGAAATCAATTGATGATCAAATTTTAGGCATAAAAAAACCAGCTAAAAGCTGGCGTTTTTTATATCCTCTTCTGTGGTGGGTCCTGCGAGATTCGAACTCGCGACAATCGCATTAAAAGAAACGTTAAAAGTCAATTAATAGCCTATAACGCCCAGAAACCGCAACCCAAACAACAAGAAATAACTAAAAAACGCCATTATCCACAAGTAAAGTGGTCAAAAAGTGAGCATTATCCCTCTATTTTTTCGCAAACTTTTTTCCTAGTTTTTTTATGTATCCAACAAATTTTTATTTTATTTTTTATAGTGTCCCATTCTTCAGGGTAATTGCTTGGGTGTTCGTTTTCGTGTTTGTTTGCCAAGTCTCTCATTCTTTTGTCATTGTATTCCTGAACCTTCATAGCATTAGCAATGTTCTTATTGCCCATGTCATAGATAACATTTTGTGCCTGCTTCATAGGGCTTAAACGGTTCATCATATTAATAGGTATGCCATTATTTTTATTTACCTTATGAACTATAGGTAACTGTTTATGAGCAATAGGCACTTTTTTATGAATTGGCTTAGGGATGCTAATACTTTTTTCATGGCTTTCATGTATTCCTAAACCAATAAGGGCTAATATTCCAAAGGGTGCCAATGTAAATATAGTAATGGCTATTAAAATCCCAGCTGCGACCCCTGCGGCTATTTTTAACATTTCTTAATCCACCTATCTAAAATTTTTTGCGCGATTAACCAGTTTGTTTGATATTTTCTTTGATTTCTTCCAGTTCAGGGCTTATTTGTCCTGCCTCCGGTATCGTTTCACCCGTTGTAAGCCAATAAGCATATTTAGGAAATGCTTTAATTACTTTTTCTATATATTCCCCGTTAATTTGTTGTCTTTCGTTTTCAACGTTTTCTAGTGTTTTAATTTTTATGTTGCAAAGGTCACTAAATGCCGGCCTGCTTAGTTCAAGGCTTAACCTTAAACTTTTAACCCTTTGATTAATAAGCATATAAAAATAAATCCTCATAAATTACTAAATATTAGTTGAACTAAATATTAGTTACTATATATTAGTTACTAACTTTTAGTAATTCATTCATCACCAACTGCCCTAGTGGGCAAGGGTTTACAAAATGACCGACAAAAAACAGCTTGAAATAATAAGTCCAGAAACGCTTTATATAAAAACATTTGAATTTTCTCCTTTAATGCACGCTTCAAAGTTTGCCGAAATTAGCGGTTTAACTGTTGGTGTTGTTCATGGCTGGATACGTCAAGATTACATACCCACGGTTAAAATTGGTAAGTACCCAATGATTAACATGATTGCATTAACTAATCAGCTCTCACAGCCTATAGGTGCTTAATATGAACTATATAACATATCAAAATCATATTAATTCTTTAAAGTCTGTCATAAACGCAAGAATTCAATTATTGAATTCAATTTCTGATTCTTCAATTAATTTTTATTGTATCTATCTTGATGTTATTGATTTGCATATTTCTAGCGTTTCTTCTCAATTAACTGATGATACAACGGCTAATTCTGACAAGCTCGCATTTCTTAATGGTCTTTCTACTGATATTTACTTTTTTCATAAAAACAGAAATAAAACTATTGAGAATGGAAAAAATCCTACTGTTAGTGACTATTTAGCTTTATATACAGCACTTAAAACTCATTTGGATGCTGCTTTAATCAGCCTCCAGATTGAACAAAGCATTATACCCCTTACTCTAACCAAGTCCAAAGCCAAGGCTATGACAAACGCCAAGGCCAAACGACTAAATCAACTAAAGGCATTAAAACAATGGCTAGTTTACCAAGCAGAACCCAAGAAAACGTTGGGAAAGAACGTGTATTCCGCACGAGTTTATCACCCAGCGATTACCTCAAACTCGAGAAAGAATCACTTGAACGAGGCTTAACACCTTACAAAATGACCTCATTGGTTATGTCCATGTATGTAAACGGACAATTTAAAGAGGTATCAGAAAAGGAACAAATGTAGAACAAACAAGAAAACCGCATTTTATAAAAAATACATAAAACACCTATAAAACGCGTTTTCTTTTAAAAAAAACAAAGGAATCCCCCCTTCTGAGTGACTGAGCTTAGTCGGTCGGGTTGTCAATCGGTCGCACGAATGACTGCCTTTGTTTTTCCCGGGGGTGCAAGGGCGCGTAGCGTGTATTTACCCTTGCACCCCCGGGAAAAACAAAGGCATAAGTAAAAGCGACCTATTGACAATCCGACCGACGATGATTAGTTGGGAGGGGAGGATTGAGGGAGCGGTCTTCGCGTAAGTGATTGCAGAGGAAATGGCAAAGATCAAGCCCTTAGAACTCGTAGTAAAAAATTTTGAGGCACGAAAACATTTTTAACGTAAGAGTTCTTAGGGATTGATTATTGCCATTGGAACGGAAAGCACGGTCTTAAAAAGCGTCTTTTTGCTTTTTAAGATACGCCCAATAACAAGAAAGTAAGAAAACCAAGAAACTTAGTAAAACTGTTAGACAATAAAACTAACACTTACTATTAACCATTAACGTTAAAACACTTAAAAAAAGGTAAATTAAAATGCAAACGACATTACAAGGCGTAATTACTGGCGTATCAAAATATGAAATTGAGGGTGGTTCTAAAGGTGCTTCCATGTATATGAACCAAGCCACATCAGGCAGAAACCCTAATGTTATAGGTCAAGAAACTCTTAAACTTGTACTTCCCTATGAAATGTTTGAAGAAATGCGTGTACATGAACAAGGTTTTTTAAATGGTTCAATTTTTCAAATTGATGCTGATATTGAAAGCGGTGGACAAAATAAGCCAAAAATCACTGTTTTAGCTATTCGCCAAGTACAAACAAAAGAATCAAAGCCAACACCAACAACTAAATAGGCTTATTAAATGAACTGTCCTTACTGCAATTCTTCTGATCTTGAACTATTACCATATGACTTTGAACATTGTTACCAATGCAATGTTTGCAAAAATTATTTTCACAATGAGATAGGAGAATAAAACAAAATGTTTCTATGTATTCAGCCAGTCACATCAACCTCGGCTAATTTTATTGAAGTTGTAGACCCTGCTAATTGTAATACTGGATACATAGCAGAACCTTTATTGACTTTTACAAACTCTCCTACTCTTTACGATTTATTTAATGTTCCACTAGTTTCTGATTTGCAAACTATGTTTATGACTGGCTTCGGACTGCCAATTATTGCTTATTTAGCATCTTGGGCTTTTGGTGCGTTAATAAACTGGTTTAATGAGCCAGAAGATTATCAATCTTGAAATCATTATAACTTTTAATTTTTATTTTATTTATGAGGTTTTATTATGGATTTTACTGCTGTCACTTCTGCTGTTGATGCTTCAACCATTGTCACTGCTATTGGCGCTATTGCTGCTGTAAAGATTTTACCTGGTGTTGCACGTTGGGGATTTTCTAAAGTTATCACTTGGTTTCATTAGTTTTTAACTTTGAGAAAAGGGGGCTTTTGCCTCCTTTTTTTTCATAAAAATAAACTTTAAAAGGCTGAATTATGATTTATTTATTTTTATTCTTTATGTTGGGTATGTTAACCGCTTATTCTGTCATTTCTGGATTTTCCAATGCTTAACAAATTACTTGCACTTATATTTTTTTTATTTTCATTAAATTTATATGCACAAGATTCTTTTTATCAAATAACAGTTGGTAGTCATTTTTATAATGCTATCTCTAAATCTGACACCTGTTCAGAAGCTATTTCTCATCTTGGTTCTATAGGTGTAATTAATTCGACCTACACATTCACTTCAGTAAATGGTGTTTCATGTCAGATGACATCTCCTCTTTTTGGTGTTTCTTCTATTTCTCCACTTGTCTCATTAGTTTGTCCTGTTGATCTTCCTGTTTATTCACACTCAGAACAAAAGTGTGTTCCAGAACCTACATATTGCAGGGATTACGGTTTTGATCCTATTAATTTTGTAGATAATGGAGAAGGTTTTTGTCCCTTTGCTGGAACTGCCTCTTGTTTAAGATATGAAGATCAACGGATTTATTCAATTCCTGCCTGTACTCCTAAACCAACTTGTAATTCTTTGGGGTTTGATTCTTCTATAGATTATATTGGTGGTTTCTGTACTTACAATGGTACTCAGTTCACTTCTTCTACTTCATATACTGATTGTAAAGGTACTGACGAACAAATTCATCCCATACCCGTTTGTACCTTGTTTGTTTGTGCAGATGGTAATTCAATTGATACAGCATACGAAACTTGCCCTGAACCCAAACAATGTTCTGATTCAGCACAAACAATTGTTTACGGGGATAGTCCCTGTCCATCTACGCCTTTTGTTTGTGCAGATGGTCAAACGGTTGCTTCTCCTGAATTATGCCAAGACCCGACCAAGCAAAATAAAGAATGTTCTAACGGAAAATTAGTTCCTGTAGATTCTGATTGTCCTACAGAGTCTATTGTCAAATGTGCTGGCGGCACTTCATATGTACAAAGTGTTGATCTTTGCCCCACGAATACAAATAATTTAACGACGTGTTCTAATGGTATTCAAGCACAAGTTGCAAGTGAATGTCCTGCAACGACAATTACTAATAACAATATTAAAGATCATTCATCAACTACTTCAACGACTACAACTACTACGACTGATTTATCCGGTAATTCAATAACAAGTACTTCAACTACTACCAATAATACTGAATTACATCTTGATGGCGTTAATTCCCGCCTAGATAAAGGAAATATCAATACTAGGGAAACTGCGGATAATACTAAAAAAATCGCTGATATTTTAGAGGATAAAAGCACTGGTACTTCTTCGAGTATATATGAACGTTCTGGCAAAACTGTTTCAGGTGCTATGACTGCATTTTATTCTGATCTAAAGAATACCTCGCTCTATGTTTCTGTTTCTTCTATTTTTAATTTAACTCCGGTTGGTTCTAGCTGTCCTGTTTGGACTATTCCCGCTGTAATGAGATTTGATGCTATAACTTTTGATTTTTTATGTACTCAAACGATGCAGGATGTTTTCTATGTTGTTAGAGGTGTTCTTTTATTAGTTGCTACTTTAATGGCTATTCGTTTAATGTTGGGGTAAAAAATGTCTGATTCTTCAGGTTCACCATTATGTGATTATTGTGATTTGCAAAAAGGTGTTGTTGATACATCTAAAGCAGGAGAATATGAAGGTTTCTTTTCTCCTGTTTGGGATATGTTAAAAACTCTTTTTAATTCCTTTTTAGATGTAATTAATGATGTTGTTTTTGACGTTCTTTGTAAATTTTTGGATGTTGCTCTTTTTGCTGCTAATTTGATTGAATTACCAATTATATCTGGTGCTTTACAAAATGCTGTTTCTGGTCTTAGTCCTGATATAAGTTATCTTTTAACCCAAACGGGTTTTTATGAGGCGTTGGTGATTGTTGGCGGTGGCTATTCTTTTTATTTATTGCGTAGGCTTCTAACTTTAGGGAATTGGTAAACAATGAATTCTGTAATTAATGTAATTATAAGATCAATAACACGTGATCTTTACTATTTTTTAAAACGAAAATTTACTAAGGGCATAAGAAAATGATTATTTTTCACGAAGGATTGCCTGGCTCGGGCAAATCTTACGAAGCTGCCGTTTCTAGAATTATTCCTGAACTATTGAAAAATAGGCAGGTTTTTGCCTATATTGAAGGAATTAATTTTAAAAAATTTTCTGAAATAACAGGGATTCCACTAGATAAATTACAGGGTAAGGTCATTAACCCTGATTCTTCGGGGCGCTCTGACTTATTAAGTGATAAGGTTCAATATCAGGGTTTATTACATCAACTTGATAAAGATCAAGTCCCTGATATTTACAGGCATGTTGCAGATGACTCTCTTGTTATTATTGACGAATTGCAGGATTTTTTCCCCGTTGGCACTAGAAAACTAAGCGATGGAATAACTTCTTTTGTTACCCAGCACAGGCATAGAGGGATTGATTTAGTTGTTATGGGTCAAGATCATAGGGATTGTCATAATCTTTGGAAACGTCGAATTGACCAGCTAATACATTTTGTAAAACGTGATGCTATTGGTCGACCTAATGATTACACATGGATTACATACAAAGTTAATCAGGGAAAAATGATTAAATTACGTTCTGGTAAAGGTACTTATGATAAAAAGTATTTTGGCCTTTACGCTTCCCATGTTGCTGGTGCAGAGAATACAGGTACTTACTCAGATGATCGAACCAATATTTTTAAAAGTTCAGTTTTTAAAGTTTGGCTACCTGCTTTTGTTGTTGTTTTATTTGCTGCCATTTATTTTTTAACTACTGTTTTCTCAGGTGATACTCAAATGGTAAAAACTAAAACTAATGAAACTATAGATACAATTCCTAAATCATCTTATTCATCTTATCAACCACAAACCAAAATATCAGATATAGAACCTGAAAAAACTAAATCTGAAGTTCTAAATGATAAATACAGTGAGCAAAATTATATTGTAAATTTATCGACTCAATTTAAACCGCGCTTAGCAGCCTTGATCGAAAATAAAAAGCGGCTGTTGGCTTATGTAGAGTTTCTTGATGATTCCTTTCATGTACACGAAAAACTAGATTTGAAACAATTAGCGGCCTTGGGTTGGTCTGCTAAGCGTACTCCGTATGGTATTAAACTCTTTCAGGACGAAATGGAAATAGTTGTTACTCATTGGCCTATTGATGTCATAGGTCGAGTTTCACGCCATACTTCAAATGAGCTTTAACGTCTCTGTAACACGTTAGTTAGAAACCTTAAAAGTGCTCTATTAACCGCTATAAACCGTCACACAACAAAATAGATTACTATGATTAAGCAAAGTGAAAGAATGTCTTTAGAATCTTTAGAAACCGGTGGATTTGATAAGCATGGCCGCTTATTTTTTAATGACAATGGTTTAACTGATTTAACTAATATCAATATTGTAGGTAATTTTATTGATACAGTCCGCCAATTGTATTTTGGACAACCTGATTTAGATTGTATTGAACATTTAGAAACCCTTTGTAAAACACGTTCTAACATTACTAATGAAGTTTTACATGGTACATGGCATGTTTCACATATGGGTAAGGTTGCGCGTTATCGTTTTAAAATTCAAAATAATCACAAAGGGATTGTTATCCTTTATGGTTCTTATAATTCAAAACTTGAACAAGAAGCTCAACACCTAAAATTTGAGCTTTCTCCTCATTATATCGCTGCTAATACGCCAAGCCAGATACAAACAGAACTCAATATAATGGCTGATTATTTTATGACAACGTTCGAGCCTAAAGGCTGTGCTGTTCACCTTGCTTGTGATGTTCAAGGATGGGATATGCCTCAAGATTTTATTGAACGTTTTACAACCTACAGTAGAGTTATAAAACAATATGATGGTTTTAGTCATATTGATCTGAGCGATTTTAATAATACTGCTATGAAATATGGTGGTAATTCTTCTCAAACTGGTTATTTAATTGGAAGTGCTAAAGCTTTACAATTTAGTATTTATGATAAAACTGTGGAAATGAAGATAAGCGATAAAGTCGATTTTATGGAAGAGCAATGGCGTGTTTATAGTCTAGGCTCTTATAACCCGCTTGAACCTGTAAAGCGCATTGAAGCTAGGTTAACGCATCAAATTATAAGAGAAATCGGTCTAGGTATTAATGAAGAGCTTGAAAGTTTTTTACAAGTATCTGATTATTTAACCGATATTTGGCGATACGCTTTGACTCGTAATAGACTTGACCAGTCTCAAACAACAATAGACCCTTTCTGGCAATTAATACAAGAGGACTGTGTTTTTTATTGCCCTACAACGGGTCTTTATATTAAACGCGAAAAAAAAACCGACGTATCCGCAATAGGTCGCAACTTCACAGGTATTTTAGGGAATTTAATCAGTGTTATGGCAAGAAATAACGCTATGAAAGCTAATACTGTTTTAATGCAAGTCAAAAAGTTATGTTTTTATGAGGATATGCTTAGATATTATGATTCACGAGGTATCACAGAAGATGATTTACGCGAATTAATCGAAAAAGGCTTATATCTTCGGCGTTTAACTGGTAAGGCTGCTTAGGTGTCTATTAAGAAACTTGCTAATGGTAAATACCTATTAAGTATCCGTCCTTGGGGAGCTAAAGGAAAGCAGGTAAGGAAGCAATTTACTACTAAGCAAAAAGCTATTAACTATCAAAAAAAATTACTGGCCCAGGAACAAAATGAAATTAAAACTGATACCAGGACTTTAATAGAACTTATAGACCTATGGTTTTTTGCACATGGTCAAACCCTTAAATCTTCAATTGATACTAAAAACAGGCTTTTAGCTGTTGCTAATTGTTTAGATAATCAAGTTGCTATGCACCTTAAACCAGAAGATTATATAAACTACCGGACCGCTCGACTTGATCAAGGCATAAAATCTTCAACGCTTAATCGAGAATTAACAACTTTTTGTTCTATGTTTAATGAACTAGAAAGAATGGGAATAATTCATTATAAAACCAAATTGTTAACGGTTAGAAAATTAAAGGAAGTTAAAACAGAACTGTCATATTTAACGTATGCACAAATTGAAATTTTATTAGAACAAACTAAACAAAGTAAAAATCAATCCCTTTATTATGTAGTTATGCTTTGCCTCTCTACTGGTGCGCGCTGGTCTGAAGCTAACGGCATAACACAAAGTAATTTAAAATCTACTGGTGTAGAATTTTTAGATACTAAAAATGGACAAAATCGCTTTGTTCCCATTACTTCTGATCTTATGCAATTATTAAAAGGTTACCTACAAATAAATAAAAATTTTAACTCGTGTTATTCTGCTTTTAGATCGGCTTTAGAACGGTCTGAAATAAAAACTCCTGTCGGTCAATCTGCTCATATACTTAGGCATACGTTTGCAAGTCATTTTATAATGAATGGTGGGAATATTTTGACCTTACAAAAAATATTGGGTCACTCTTCGCTATTGGTAACAACTCGTTACTCTCACCTTGCACCTAATTACTTAAATGAAGCGACAATTTACAACCCAATAGAGTACAAATAAAGAACGACACAAAAAACAGCACTGAGCAAAAACTGAGCATTGTTAAATTTTAGGCAAAAAAAAGCCCGCTAAAAGCAGGTTATTTTTAATCTAAAACTTTGATTTACTTTAACTTCTGTGGTGGGTCCTGCGAGATTCGAACTCGCGACAATCGCATTAAAAGTGCGGTGCTCTACCAGCTGAGCTAAGGACCCTCAGAAGATTTAATAATTATACAATAAA